>Ga0157375_10000039_pt1 | contig 166726 bp, 144 predicted proteins | sample M35metaG_FD_115311 | JGI IMG/M metagenome (GOLD analysis project Ga0157375, IMG submission 115311) | Miscanthus rhizosphere microbial communities from Kellogg Biological Station, Michigan, USA - M3-5 metaG | ecosystem: Host-associated > Plants > Roots > Rhizosphere > Soil | place: USA... | reverse complement strand
GACCCGCTCCTGCGCGAGCGCGCCCGAGAGTTTGCCGTTTGCAACGACAGCAGCCCCTCGATCGTGACCGATGTGGACGCCGAGCACGATCCTTCCACGCGTCACGGATAATTCCCAATTATCACTGAGAGAACACGCCGCCAGGGCGACGTCGTGGATCGGCTGCGCGGTGCGTTTTCAAGCGTCAGCCATATCGCCTGCGCACCGTAGAACACGGGATAAGCAAGCGAGAGCAGTAAGCATGGTCTCGCGGGTAGCGTTCCTACACCAACGCCGAGCACCATGATGAGCGTGGGTATCGCAATCGCGATGTGCCAGCGGCGAGAAGGGTGCAGCGTAGGATGCGGGAAGTATCCGGGAACAAACATCAGGACAGCCAACACCGCAATGCAGGCACCGACGAGTTCCGAGCGCAGTCCCAAATAGAGAGCATAGAAGACGAGAACGTTCCAACAGCTCGGTAGATACTTGAAACGGCCGCCCTCTTTCGTGTCACGTCGCGAAAAACGGACAAGGCTCGCCACCACCATGGCGCCAGCCCAAAGGAACGCTGGCCGGGGAAGGACGCCTGCGAACACGGCGATGAAGGCGGGGGCCATTACGAAGGTCATGAAGTCAACGAGCGCGTCGAGCCGCTCGCCGTCGAAGAACGGCCAATACGATGTGACCGCGAGGCGCCTCGCTAGCATCCCGTCGGTGGCGTCGACCGCGAGCGCGAGAGCCAAAAACAGGAACGCGCGATCGAAATGCCGTTCAGCCGTGGCAATAAACGCTGCGAGCGCGAGAAGGCCGCCCGACATCGTGTAGGCGTGCGCGCAAACGGCTGCGTAGCTCCTCCACGCGCGGAGATCGTCCGGCGACGCAGATCGTGTTTCGTGGACGGCAAGGAATGTCATATCGCTCGGACCGCTGGAATCGTTGGTTCGGACCGAACGCGATTTTACTACAGCACGACGGCAGAAATCGCTTTTATTCGCCTCACGCTTCTCATCATCTACTTGGCAGCACAGAAACGACGCGCGCGGGAGGTCCGCGTTACGGAGCGTAGCTTCGAAAAAAGTCTACAGCTTGGTCACCACGACCTGCGTTGCAACCGTCGGTTCCACGCTCTCGTGCTTATCCGCGAAGAACTCGTCAAAAGCCTTCCATACGCCTTCACATTGGCCGTAGTCATGAGAGATGATGCGCCCGCCCGGTAGCATTCGGGGATAAAAAAACTGGAGTGCAGCCAACGTATCCCCGTACAGGTCAACATCAAGGTGCACGTACGAGAACCGCATATCCGCAACGGGTGCCGCGGTCTCCGGGAAGTAACCAGCGATGATCGTTGTGTTCGGGTAGATCTCGAGGCGGCGGCGTAGGTCAGCCTCATTTGACGCAAACATTCGCGGCCGAAAACGCTCGTCGCCCGGTCCAATACCGCGAAGACCTCCGAAGGCCTCGAAGACGTAAAACATCCGCTCACCTTTCACTTTGCACACTACTTCTGCGGAGTCGCCTTTGAAGGCTCCCACCTCAGCGAATGCTCCTCCATGGTCGCGCATAACGCGCGCATGTCCCCACAGGTTCAGTAGCTCGCCGGGGCTGAAGAGAACCGTCGTCGCGCCTCGGAGCAGGATGGCCAGGACGGAACTCTGCTGGGCGTACACTTTCTTTACAATTTCAAGTCCCTGCCGATCAACCGGATCTCGCTTGTAGTTCGCTAACAAGAGAAGCTCGATCCACGATATAAAACGCCGAGGAAGCATCCCCCATCGGGTGTTGGGAATCTGATCATAGATCGCCATCGGCGTTTATCTCCTTAGGGCCATCGCTTTGCTGCCGGAGAACGACTCTCGGTCTCTGCCCGAAGCGCACATTCTCCTCCTATATTGTGACATCCTAGGGAAGGGCGTTGCGCCGCGGAAATCAGTGACTCTCCCGCGTTGGCGAATGTGATGAACGTTTCGGCCTCGTAGGTTCGGACGTGCGCTGTCGAATCCGGTCGAGCATGGCGCCAGCGACCTGCTCATTAGAGAGGCCCGAGAAATCCGGTTCCTGACCCTCTCGAAGATTCCACTCGGGGAGAACGGCCGGGTCTTCCATCATGCGGCCGTCGGCGAAGAAGAAGAGCGTCTTACGCGCATACTTCCTGTCTTCTAAGAATAGGCAGACCTCGACGCGCAACCCCAATTTATCAAAAGAGGATTCGTTCGGCGCCCAGAACATGAGCAACATGTCCTTGCCGGCGATATGCATCGGAATTGCGTCTCTCGGGTATTCCCCGAGCCCTTTCGGAAACGCGCGCGTGAGTTCCTCGAACGCATGTGCGAATGGTTGCTCGACCCGCTGATCAGCCACCGCGCCGAGCCCTGCGATGACATCGCGCGTAACCTCGCGGTCGCGGACATTTCTTTGATCGGAGCGAGATTGACCTTGTGACCGGCGTTTGGATTCGTTTGAATCCGAGGGAATACTGCGCATGGTCTTGAATGATTAGTGCTCGATGTGCGAGGACAGATACCTGCGCCGAGTTTTTACCGCAGGGACGTGCGACAGATGTTTCGATCCGCCCCCATCAGAACCGCGTTGCGTCAAGCGGGCGAATAATTGGCCGTGGAACGTGACAATCCGTTTTGAACAGAACTGCGTTGGTGGAGGTTACTCGTCCTGAGGACGACGTCTCCATCGAGCGATGATTTTGCGCCTTGGAGTAGCGGCTAGTTCGGTTGGAGTACTACGTGAGGTGGCGAGCAAGAATCTCTAATAACTATACCATTAATACACAGCCGCGCAAGAGTACGGGGTGTTTTTCAGTGGCACATTGCTGAAAGCCTACCCTTCCGGTTACCGAATCTGGCAATCTGGTAGAGGATGGCGAAACGCATGGAGGCCGTCACCGACGTTCCCGTGGGAGGATAATTAATCTCCATGAAACGCCGAACGGAGACTAAAACGATGAGCCTTATCGATCGCATCAACGGCGTCCTCGGCCATCCAGAAATGGCGAACTCGCTGACCGATTGCCTATCACTGCTCTCCGATCGGGCGCCAGACGAGGAATTCGACGCGATGGTGGCCCGGGTCGAAGGAAGATTTGAAAGTAGCAGGAACTACGGCGTAGTCGTTCAGTTCATCCAAGATCACTCAAGACTCAACGACCGTGAAGTGATGCGCCTATTCGAGTTCATTTACTCTTCGCTCGTCAATAAGTTCAAGGGCGAATTAGGTGAAGTGCTTGCACGCCCTGCTCTGATCGCGTTCCTTCCCACACTTCAGATCGAGAACGTCGAGCTCATCCTGGGACCGGAACTAGCGTCGCACCAACTGCGGCGCCGCCAAGGCTGGTACCCGGCAGCGGACGCGCTCTTCTGCGTCCGACAATCCGGCGTCTTCGAGGTGGTCGGCATCGCCGAAGTGAAATCGAAGGCGACGCCGCTCCGCGAGCTTCGCGATCAGGTCGCAAAGAATATCCTTCGGCTCCGGCGCGGGATTCGCGTTCGCGGCGAGGATGTACCGCCCGAAGCGATCCGCGTTCGGACGTTAACGGGGCAATCGATGCAGATCGGACGCGTCGATGAGTCCATCGCAGAAAGCATCCCCGCGCTCATGATCATCCCCCATCGAAGCGCGCAAGACGGTCAGTTCGTCCGATATCCCGATCACGCGAACCAATGGATGTCCGAGCTGCCGTACAGCCAAGATGACATTACAGAAGCGGCCTACCGGTTCATGTCGTGGTATTTCGCGCGCATCGGACCGAGGGTGTTCTACTACCGCTCGGATGGAAACCAGATCGCAGGCGACCTTCGTCGGCCCGCTGCGCACGACGATCTTTCCCTTGAAGAAAACGGGAAACATGCCTTTCTCGAAGCGATCTATTCCACAACGGGACGACGCGGCTTCGATCCGAACGAAACGCGACCGCCGGGGCGGCGCACGCCCTGGCAGACGCTCCTCTGGTTATATAACTCGCTCGGCTTCGGCTACGGGCAAGCAAGCGCCGACGAGTTCATGTATCCCGAGTTCACGCCATCGGACGAAAGTGTCGCACGCGTGAACCGGCGCGACGCCGCAATCGCGGCCTACCGCGCCGGTCGCTTTGCCGATGCCCTTGAACAACTTCCCCATCCGGGGGACCAAAAGGACCGGTGGTGGTCACGCCGTGAGTGGGTGATGCTCGCCCGCATTCATGCGCGAAACGGAGACGTCACCAAGGCCCGCGACGCACTTCGTCACGCGACGTCGATGCCGCCGATCGAGAGTCTATCGTTGCCAATCGAGATCGCAGGAGTCGAGGTGCTCATCGAGATCGCGGCGGGCGATCGCACAGCCGCGAAAGCGAGGTTACTGACCGCGACGGCCGCCCTCGACACGTTGCGAGCCAAGGTCGACGAACATGCCGAGAAAGGGTGGGAGCTGCCAAGCGATATCGAACCGAACAGCGCGCGTGAGGGCGTCATTGATCTCGCCGTGGCTTACGCCGCCATCGGGGATCATCAAGCCGCCCTTGCTCTCCTCACGCGCCTCAGACAGTTGCGTGGCTGGGAGTTCGATTTCTTTTCGACAGATCCTGTGCTGGCGGGTGCATTCATGCGCCCAGGCACACTCGAGGAGTTGCGCCAAGCAACCTCGGCGCGCGGCGAACTGGCCATCTTCTGATGTTCTTCGGCAGGACTGTCACGACGCGGTAAAGCGTGCGCTTCAGCGGATCCGAAAGCGACACGCCAGGCCGGTAGGTGCTGGCGCCCAGGTGCGGACGCCGCGTTCCCGGAGAGTGAGGGAGGCGAATGCCCGCCACGGACAATGCTTTCCAATAGCCAGATCGGTTCGGGCTCGTTGGTCTTGAACGCATTGCGTTAGCGGGCTGACAACTCAGGGCAACGTGTCGACATCGATCCATCCGTCCTTCGTTCTCACCTCAATCTTATGAATCGGATGGATCTCCCACAGCGTCCCGCGGCTCTTCCCAACCTCGCTTCCATGCTCTTGGTCCCACATGAGCCACCCGCTGATGCGCACCGGCGTGTGCGTGCTTACGATCCGCTGGAGGTTCGCTTCCGTCCACCCGTTATGGTCCGGTACTTCGCGCGGACTAATCTCGACAACCATCGCGTGGTCTTTCGTTGAGGTCGCGTCCACGGCAAGCCAGAGATGGAAGTCGCGGTCCGTGTCCGAATGACAGTTGCAGCTTTCCGGCCCCTCGTGCTTTTTCGCGAGCAGGTAACCCGTGATGCGTACTCCTCGCTGTTCATAGGGAAAAACAGATTGGAGTGCCGGATTCGTCCACTCGTGACGTTGCCGACGGCCCATCGCTTCTGCGGCCGTTGGATGAATCGCGACCACGTTCGTCACGGTCACATCGTGATAGACGGGCGGAGGTATTACGCGGTTCTTGAGAGCGTTCAAGCGCGGATCGCCCTTCGCGTCCCCTTCGATCGGACAGCTGTGAAAGAGCTTCTGCGGGATTCCCTCGCGTGCGCGTTCGAGTAGTTTGCGCGAGAAGACGCCCGGCGCTGGTTGCGTCAGGGCGACCGTTAGTATGTGCGCAAGCCGGAGGCCAGCGCGGAGCAACTGCTCATCGACAATCGAGAGCATCGCGTGCGAGTATTCCTGGCCGAGCGCGTGATCAGCAGGAATTCGGTACGCCTGACGCGCGAGAAGGTGGGATGCATTCGCCCATTCGACGATGGTGCCGCTCTCCAGACTCGCCGGATCGCGGTTAGCGAGGGCGTTCAGAAGATAGGCGACGTAACCCTCCTCATTCAGATGGTTCGCCGTTTCCCGGTATGTGATGAGGCTGGAATCCCACACCGCATGCAGGTTGGTCGGAGTTCCGAGAAACGTTACGTGGACCGCGTTACCACCTTGATCGTCGTTGTCCGCGCAGTGCAGCGGCTGATGAAGATCGCCCATAAAGTGCGTGAGAAAGACGATCGCCTCCGCGCGGTTTGCGGCGGGCGCGGCAGGGTTGCGGAGAACGGCGCCGTATCGGTCTAGCGCACTCACAATGCAGCTGACGACGAGACAATCCCGCGTGCCCGGCGTGCACCTGGGATGTGGGCAGTCACGCGCGACAACAAAGGTATCGGCACCGAGCGGGATATTCGCGAAGTGCCAAGGTCCGGTGAGCGGTCGGTTCGGCCGCCACGTGTCTGGCAGCGTACTCACCTCGACAAGGGAGTGACCGTCAAGCAGTATATTAATTTCTTCAGCGATGGCGGGACTGAGCTGTCGCATCGCGATGGCCGCAACAATCCGATGGCCGGTCGTACCCCAACCGAAAGCGACTTGCGGAATAAACAGGAGGATGGCGAATCTCAGACGACGCATCACAGTCCCTCCCTACGTCACGGTCACGGTGGCGAACGTCGGTCGCGACGGATCGGTCGGGCTTAGGCACACGACGTGATACGTGCCGGCTGCATTCGGAGCCGTGTAAAGACCCGCCGACGTGATCGCTCCCCCGGTCGTGGTCTCCGCAATACTCCACGTGACATTGGACGAGCCGTTCGCGACGCGCGAGCGAAACTGCACCGTCCCGGTCTTCGCAATTGAAGCGCTGTCGGGAAGTATCGTGACGATGGTCTCGGGATCGGGCTTCCGGGCATCCTTCACATAGCCAAAAAACTTGAGGAGGATGTTCGCGCCTTCGGTGCCGGCGCTGATCACAAGCGCAGTGATAAGTAGGTCACCGCAATCACTCATATCGGCAACCACATGTTTCAAGGTGTGAATGTGGGTGCCTGCCGCGGTAATAACACCGAGAACGAATCCGACGAACGCCATGACGGACTTCTTGAAATCGGCGTCCGACATACCGCCCGGAAGGTCCTTATTCTTGCGCCCTGACTTCAAGAAGGCAATAAAAACCATGACCGCGGGATCAAGAATCTGCAGCGCCTGCTGAATCGCAAGCCCGGCAAGGGTGACGACGGCAAGAACGACGGCATAGACCTTGTCCATGACTAGAGGCTGAAACGGAGGCTGACCTTCCCTTGCTTCAGGTTTTGAAATTTCTGATTCGGGTCACGCCCATGATCGTATTCCACACCGACTCCGATCGTATGCTTCTTGTCCGCGTAGTGCGTGACTTGGACACTGAGGTAGTGGCTATCCGGAAGGACATGTTGCCCACCGACCCGACCGCGGTAGGTGAAGTCGGCACTCACCTCGTTGCGATCCTCCATATTTGCGTTAAACGGCCAGCCCACTACAAAAAGCCTTGCACGAGCGAATGTGAGATCCGCAGTTTTGATCTCGGTACTCGTCCGATCGAAGAGGTCCTTGTTGCCGTAGTATTCAGCACCGATACTCAGGACATACCGCCAGAGATGGCGACCCTCCGCGTTGACCGTGATTGCGCTCGGATAGTAGTTCTTGTTGCTGATCGGCGAGACGACGAAGACATGATCCGCGCTAATCGTATGCGTGAGGACATCTTCCGTCAGAGCGGGCTTGTAGGTCGCATAGTAGCCGACGGTGTGCTGCGTGACACCCGGAGGACCGGCCGTCGGCGTTCCATCCGGGAGAAAGCCGCGTAGTTGACTCTGGAAAAATTCAATATTGAGCTTCGCGCTCACAAGGTTCGACTTCTTCGGGGTATTCGTCCGATGCCACTCCACCACGGGGCCAATCGGCATCGAGTGCTGCTCGCAATTCCGCAGCGGATCCCATTCCGCCAGTTTCGCGGCGATGTCGGCGGAGTAGAGCGGCTGAAGGTACGCAATGCTCGCGGGCCTGCTTTCGGCCCTCGATCCGTCGAATGCTTGATGGACAGAGAACCCGCGCTCCTGCCATTTCTCAAGGAACGATTTTTTCGCGGTGGGCGATGGGGTCGTCGCTGCCTGCGGCGTCGACTGCGGTGCGGGCGCCGCGCAGTCGCCGTAGATCGCCCGTGCAACGAATAGAAGGAGGAGCGGGAACGCCGGTCTCACGCGCGAATCCTCTTCCGCACGACATCGACGGCGCCCCCAACGGTCTGCTTCGGTTTTCGGATCTCCGAGATCGTGACGGTCTGATCCGGACGAAAGTGCTTCACGTATGCACGAAGCGCCATCGCGAGGAACCCCATATTCTCGTCTGGAATCCGGAGGTCGCCCGAGAGCTCTTGGAGGTCTTTGATGTCCTTCGGAAACTTCTTCGCGAAGCCAGCGATGATGCCGACGACGGCATCATGGATTTGTGCATCAGTGGGCGGCGCTTCGTTCGCCACTTTTACGTGTTTCGCCATACTTTCCTCGCTGTCACTAGACGGACACGATTGCCGTTTTCATAGGGGTGGTACATCTGGCGTGTGTCCCACACCCTCAAAGTGACAGTTTCTGCGCTCCTCTCCCCTCTCGTCGGGCAGGCGTCATCGAGCACACATCTTGGGGCATGTCCGGGAACCGACAGCCTGCAGCGCGATCGAGCCCCTCGTGCGTGACGCCGGAGGAAGGTTACGGGCGGAGACGCCACTCGAAGTACGCGTTCGCGGTTACGAGAACCTCCGGTGGTTCGCCGGTGATACCGCGCGTCGCAGCCGCGGACTTCAGGGCGACGCATCGCAGCATGCGCGTGTCGGTATCGTCGGCGCGTCGCCGCCCCGTACAAGCACGGTTTCCATTTTTTTGGACGGCGATCAAGTCCGATAGCTGGCCTCGAGCCCGTGCAGATCGCCGAGTGCGACCAGACTTGACCCGACTGGGGACCCGACTGGGGGGCACAGCTTCCGTTTGTTGGTCTTACGCGCTCTTCAGCCAGGCGAGGTACATGACAGCCATATCGATGACCTCCTGCGGCTCGCCGACGATGCCGCGTGTGGAGGTCGCCGCCTTCAGCGCGCGCTCCAACGGTGTGACTATTGAACCGGCGACGGCGGTTCGAAGCTTCGCCCTTCTTCGTCCGCCGTTACGTACTCACGAACATACCTGACCAGTTCCAGAGTCGCGGAACGCCGTTGGACTGCTTCACGAAGGAACGACAGCGCTTTGCTGAGGTGAAGTTTTGCACCTGTCCTAGCGAAAGCTTCGGCCGCTTCGCCGGCCACCACACCGGCCTCGCCCCACTCCTCGACTCGCAGAAGTTCCTCGGTCAAGTCGAGCTTCACAAAACCGGCGTCAGCGGGCATTTTCAGCGCTTCGAAGGCCGCAGCAGCATCGCGAAGCCGCTCGAATCCAGCCTGCGTCTCGCCGACGAGTAGATCAATCAAACCGAGCGTCCATTCGATACGGATGATTTCCGAATCGGCTTTCAGTTCACGATACTGCTCTTGAGCAGCTAGGGCGTGAGCGCGTGCCTCATCGTAGTTACCCAGTCGGCGGTGCGAAACCGCGATATTTTCGCGGACGCGCGCCGACATCTGGGGATCGTCGAATTGTTGCAATTGCTGCGCGATAAGCAGGTAGACACGGAGACCCTCTGCGGTTTCTCCCTGTTCAGTGAGCGCGATCGCTTCGAGATTCCTCGCGTGAATGACTCGTTTCACGTCCCCATATTCGGCAAAACGATTGCTCGCTTCGCGCGCGGCTTTGATCGTCTCCGCAAACCGGCCCATCTTGAAGAGCACGGTGCCGCGCGTATAGATGATCTGGGCGCGCATGAACGCGCCGGTCCTAACCTCTTCTGCAAAACGTTCTGCCGTCACTGTCGCGTTTAAGGCTTCTTCATAGCGACCGAGCATCCGCAACGCGTTCGCTCGGTTCTTCCAGACCTCGCTGTGACATTCAAACTGCCCTTGCTTGTCGTCGATGCCGTAGGCGATTGAATCCGCAGCAACCAAAAGTTCCAGAGCGTACTTCGGGTTGCGGTCAAGTTCTTCAATTGCAGCCTCCATGACGCGCCGGACCAAGCCCTCGGTCGCCGCGTCCGGATGCGCCGCGAGGTATGCAGGCCACGTCTCCACAGGTTCCCCGATCAAGACTTTGAAGTCCAGTCCTGCGGAACGCTTCTCTCGCGCGACTCGATCGGCGTCCCTCAGAACATCCATAATTCTCGGGGGCTGACTGCTCGGTACGTCCGCCGCCGTTGTGGGCACCTCGCTCGCCACCAAGCGTTCAAAATCCTGAAGCTCACGCAGCCGCGCGGCACAGGTGGTACACGATGCGACGGCAACCGCGACGGCCGCCGCGTCTGCTGCGTCTTGGTTGTCATTAATGTACGCGAGAAGATCCGCGGTCGTTAAGTGGCGATGGCCGCTCATGCGGTAGTCCTCCGCAACCGGCAGAAGGCCGCACGGGCCGCAAGCAAGCACTTCGAGATGAGGTTTTTCGCCGAGCCGCGCGCGAGAGATGCTATTGCGGCGATTTCATCCGGCGTGTACCCCTCGCTGTAGCGCTTGCGGAGAAGATCGCGGCAGCGTTCCGGAAGACGACGCAGCACGTCAGCCAAGAGCAACCGCGTGATGGCATCGTCCGCCACCGATGTTGGATCGACGTACTCCGCAATGTCGGGCGGCAGTTCTTCGCCGCGGTGCTTGCGCCAGTAGTAGCGGCTGGCGTTGCATACGCCGCCGATGAGCCACGCACGCTCGTCAGCTGGGCTTCGCGTAACCTTCGCCTCGTGTCGGATGAACGAGACGAACACGTCGTGTATGACGCCGCACACCTCATCGTTCGGGATCTTGAACCGGCGCGCCGCGATGAAATGCAGGAGATCGTAGTTAGCCCGGTATGCAGCCTCGGCTCGTTGCGAGCGGAGCAGTGGTTCGGCGTTCGTGTCGTCCGGCATCGCGAAGGGCGCGCCGAGCGGACCAAGGCGCGCGGGCTCATTTGGAGTATACCCGCCGAGGTAACGAATCCTTCCTTCCGGCCTCGCCGAATGTGACGATTTCGGTCGTCGCGTCATTCCTCCACAGGGAGAGGGCCCTCCTCGCAGTTTGACTGCCGACTCGTAGTTCCAAGAGCGGCAGAAGGAGGGTCTATGTTCGACTGGATCATCACTCTTGCCAGCGAGCTCACGTTTCCACACGGTTAGGGTGTTCGCGTCTATCGGGCATGGGGCTGGTTTCACTGTACCGGCTCCATGCCCGAAGTCGGCGGTTCGAACGGCTTGTCAGATTCGATATCAGCACAGTGAACATAGTTCCTGACGTAGGCGACTAGCCGAGCGTCAGCCGTCCGGGCCGTCGCCGCGTCGCGCAGGTAGGCGATCGCCCGAGCGGCGCTAACGTTCACACGGGCTGCGACAAAGAACTCCGCGAGAGACCGAGCGAGACGCTCCGCCTCTTTCGCCGCTGAGCCATCCGCAAGCAACTGCTCCAGGAGATCAAGTCCCACGAATCCGGCGTCTGCGAGCATCGATAAGCGCTCGAACTCGTGCATCGCGCCGCGTAGCTCACGGATACCGCGGTTGCGATCGCCTTCGAAGATCGTGATTTTCGCGCCGCACCAGCGCGCGCGAGCGAGTTCGGTTGGCGCGCCAATCCCCCGAAGAAGCTGTGACGCGCGCTTCAGCCAATGCCGGGCGATCGCAGGTTCTCTGCGCCTCAGGTCGCACGCGCCGAGGTTCATGTACACGCGCGCGAGCGTGTCCTGATGGCGCTTCGCCGTCAGTTGTTTGAGGAGGCCGACGAACACTGCGCGCGCGGCTTCGAGGCTTCCTCGCTCGACGAGCACACATCCTTCAATGACGCGCGCATGGAGTGCCCGAGTGCGATCGTGTTCTTCCTCAAAGATGCGTCTGGCTTGATCCGCCGCTTCCTGGGCCTGTGGCCAGCGTTGCATCTTGAAAAGGATTCCGGCTCGCGTGTATCGGACCTCTCCGATTTCGAGAGCACAATACCGCGCATCGACGAAGTGCTGCTCGGCATCGATCAGGACCTGCATCGCCTCGTGATAACGGCCAAGCATACGCAGAGCGTTCGCGCGACCCTTCTCCGCGTACCCACGGAGCGCCACGACGAGTAGCGGTGGTGATGTCGCGAGACGCTCGGTGAGCCCTCCGGCCAACGCATAGAGTTGTTCGGCGCGGGCCGGCTGACGATCGAGCAGCAGGAACGCCGCATCCATTAACTCGCGCGTCGCGCTCTCCGTTGCCGCGCCGGCGGTCGTGCGAATGCGCGCGAGCCATACATCGAAATCCGAATCGGAAAGCGCGCCAGCCAAAACTCCAAGATTCTTCGGTTTCGTTGATTGCCGTGACGTTCTCTTGCGGCGCCGGTGTTTTGCCATCGGCTGCGGCAGAAGCGCGCGAATTGCGACACCATCGGGCTCGAACAGGTCATTGCGCACCACCGGCTGACCGATCATTCGGCCAATTTCCGTTGTCACGACTTCCTGAAATCGAACAGACGTTGGCTCGCCCTCGCGCGCGCGAGCGATGTGAGCGCGGCTATAGCTTGCCTTCACAGCAAGACGCGCGGGCTTAACGCCGTGACTCTTGATAGTGAGTTCGAGCCGGGTCCGCAATACGGGTTCCTATCCTGTCCTAGTCGCCATCACAATCCGCTTCTGAAGGCCTTTTTTGTCGAGTATTCGACCCTAACGGCCTCGCGGGCGCGCGCAGAGATGCCCGGCGAACTTCCGATGCGGTTGGCGTCAGCAGTGCCACATATAGGGAGTGACGCTACGTCGGGTTTCCCTACCTTTAGGCCCGAGTAGTCACAAATGAGACTACTCGTCGGTCCGTTGACTTCGGCCGCAGGCGCGTGGTTTCCTCCCGCCGTTCGTATACACGTCCATCAAATATTACAGGGCCGCCTTCCTGCGAGGAATCCCTGTGCTCCATCGGAGAACGGCTTGAGGATGAATGCCAAGAGTTGCAACCGACCAGAGACGAGAGATGGCAGTGCGTCACGGTCCTCGAATTCAACTAAGGGGATGTCTCGCGGGCGCGCCAGAAAGCGCGTATCGACCAACCTCTCACCCGTTATCAGGAGTGTCGTTGCCAACTTCGTCGACTCGCTGCGGTCCACGGGCGAGGGTGCTCTGCCGCTCGTCCTCGCCATTCGTCCGGAGCTGTCGACCCAGGACATCCCGGAGAACGGTCCGGAGTTTGCGCGCCGTGAACTTCTGCTGAGCGCAGCCGAACGGCATTTCTTCAAAACGATCGAGCCGTCTCTTCGCGCCGCGCTAGTCCGTGTTCTGACCTCTGCGGTTCGCGACTTCAGGCATCCGAGTGGAGTCACACGATGAACCTCCGTCGCACCTCAGGACCGACACGTCAGGCGCTGGCGTACCTCCACGCGACCCGCCACCACAGCGGGCCAACCGCCCATTCGATACGTCCATCGCCACGTCTTCGTTTCCGACTTCGCGGCAAAGCGTCCGGACTCTTTGGTCTGCCGCTGCAGGCACTTGTTGCCAACCTGCTGGCCGATGCCATGTTGGCAATGGCTGAAGCAATAGCTCTGTGCGAAACCGAACGATCTGCGCCGCTGGCGGCCGCTCGTCTCGCTACGCAGTTATGCAGCGCTTCCGATCACGTGAACCTTCTCATGAAAACGATTTCTGACTGAATGCTTGGGAGAGAGCAAAAGGCAATGACTCTTATGGCGGCTGGCGGCCGAACCTCACCTCCAAAGGCACACCTGCTTCAACCTCGTGCCACTTACCGATACGCGGAATTGATGGGCCGGGACCTGCTCTCTCCGCATTTCGGCGCCAGGCGCCACCCGTCCGCTCCGACCATGCCGGCCCAGAGGAGTACGTCCGATGCGGATGCAATTCGACACACCGTTCGACCGCTGGTTGTGCACCAACGGCGTCAGACCCCGCCCACTGGCGCGGGAGGCCGACGTCAGCAGGCCGACCGTGTTCCGGATCCGACAGGGCAGCTTGGGCAGGGCAGCAACGAGAGCCAAACTCGTGGCGGCATGTTCGAGGATCGTTGGGCGACAAGTCACGGAGTCGGAACTCTTCTTTGGGCTGGCAGCAGAAGTCCATCGCGAGAGTGGAACTCCGTCGATTGCGTCACTCAAACGCTCGATGGCGCGAACGCCTCCGATGCCTCAGCGACGTTGAGTTTCGATGTTGCTGCCCCAAGCGTCCAACCACGATACCGACATGGAGATTGGCGATGCGTCATGTACTGAAGATCACCCTCCTTCTGACGTCCTGCCTTCTGGTCGCGCCGCCCATTGCGGGAGCTACAGGACGCCCAATTCGATCGGTCCATGTCGATCGACAGTCTCTGAATGTCGCTGCGGCGGAGAGCGCCACCATCACGCTCGACTTTACTCAGGCAGGACGGGCATCAGTCGTGATCGTCGATCGCGACGGTTATCGTGTCCGCACTCTTCTTAATGCTCAACCCGCAAGCGGCTCACTCAGGGTTCAATGGGATGGCCGCGACGACAGCGGCCGACTCGTCGCTGATGAGGCGTATTCGCTCAAGATCGACTGGCGCGACCCTGGAGGAACGGACACGTACTTTCCCGCGAATGAGCCTGCGGCAATGAGTGCGATCGAAGCACGTTCGTACAACCGGCGGACGGCAACGCTTGTCTACAGCCTGCCTCGCGCGTCGCGCGTTCACATCCAGGCCGGAACCGCGGCCATCGATCCGAAGACGAAGAAGCCGGTCGGGCCGGTCATGAAGACGCTCGTCAACCGCGAACCGCGGGTGAGTGGAACGATCGCCGAGCATTGGAACGGATATGACGAGAGCGGCGGCATCTTCGTCCCGGACCTCGAAGATTTCGTCGTTGCCATCGCCGCAACGCCGCTGCCGGAGAACTCAATCGTCACGTTCGGTAACCGGCAGCGCCGGTTTGTCGACACGCTGAGCACTCGCCGCGGAGCGTCGCTCTTCACGAATCGTCAGCACCGAGAGCACCACTTCGGACTGCCCACCGCCGATGACGTCTCGCCCGCACTCGTGATCGAACCGCTGAATGCCGCGTGGTCCGCGCCCGATCGCGCGTGGATCAAGAGCGGAACCGGCGCGCTCCGGCTGCGGCTCAGGGTCAAAGGGCCAACCGCGGCCGCGTTCGAGCGACACCCAGCAACGATTGAGCGTTTCGTGGACGGGAGGGCCATCGGCAATCCCTCCCGGAAGACGAGCGCTGTGGTCGAAGTCCCCGTTGACGCGAGCGGAAGCGTACGGCGCGTCTCCATCAACTGGAACAGCGATTGGGGACCGGTCGCAGTGAATACGATTCAGGTTCGCGTTGGCGGCCATGAGCAAGCCGCTGGAGGCGCGAAATGACACGTTTGTCGATCCGCGGCGCGCGCGTCTTGGCTGTGGTTATCGTAATCGTCGGGCAAGCCGCCGTTGTCTCCGCTCAGTCGCTCGCGACCACACCCTCGCAGGTGTACGTGTTCGAATGCCAAGAGACGTTCGTCACGCTGAGCGGCAGCAATCTGGTCGGCGCGACATCGACGCTCGTCGACTTCACGTTGGCTAGCCAAGTTTTCGAGCTCGCCCCAAACACTGCCACATCGACGCAGCTCGAGGTCTGGATCCCCATGGCAGTTGCGATGAACGTCGGCCAGTACTCCGTCACGGTAAAGACCACGGATGCGGGCGGCGTCACGACAACGATCGGGCCTGTCGTCTTGAGCGTCGTCGCTCGCACCGGCGGCGCCGCGCCAGTACCGTCCCTTCCCGAGGTGATCGTCGCCGATGCGACGTCGTCGTCCGGGGCGTTCGTCACCTTCGATGTACAGGGCGCGAGCTGTGACCACGCATCCGGCGCGCTGTTCCCGATCGGCACGACGACCGTCATCTGTTCGCTCACAAACGGCTTCGGCACCGGAACCAACTCCTTTTCCGTGGTCGTGAACCCGCAATCCGGAACGCCGCCGATTCTAGGAATCCCCGAGATCGTGGTCGCGGAGGGAACCTCGCCATCCGGAGCCAACGTACCGTTCGATCCCGCCGGCGCGACCTGCGATCGCGCATCCGGTTCGCTCTTTCCGATCGGCGATACCACCGTGAACTGCACGCAAACGAACAGTTTCGGGACATCGACGGGCAAGTTCCTCGTCGTCGTGACCGACACCATCCGTCCGGCTCTCTCGCTTCCCCCGAATATCAACACGGGTAATCCCGTGGTCACCTACACGGCCACCGCCTCGGACACTATCGACGGGGGGATCGCGCCGGTGTGCACCCCGGCCTCCGGCTCGACGTTCCCGAATGGAACGACGGTCGTCCAATGCGTCGCCACCGATGCACACGCCAACACCGCCTCCGGCAGCTTCTCGGTCACGGTGACACCCCCGTCGCTCTCGGATTTCACGGCGTCGCAGAACGTCTATCAATTGAACCCGGCCACCGCCGGAACGGTCACGTACACTTCGAATGTCCCGCTCACGCTCACGGAGACGCTCACGATCCGTTCCGAGGCGACTGGTGCCACGGTGAGAACGCTCGTGAACGCCGTGCGGACGGCAGGCAGCTATCAGGACGTCTGGAACGGAACGAATGACAGCGGCCAGCTCGTACCTGACGGCGCATATCGCTACTTCGTGACGGTATCGGCGAATGGCTCGACCGTGACGTGGGACGACGGAACGCACTTCATGGGAACAACCCAAACGCAGCTCCCGTATCCGAAGTGTCGCAATGTCTCCGGTGGGCTGGCCGACTGTGGCAATGCCAGCATCAACTTCGATCCGTACACGAACGCGCCATTACGCATCAACTACTGCGTCGGCGACGGCGATCCTCCGGCCTGCAGCGGAAACACGCCGTATCTCGTCACCATCAAGGCCACCAATCTTGGCGAGACGGACGCGAGCTGTACATCGGATTGCCTGTTGAGCGCCTACCAGTCCAGTGGCGCGCACGAAGTGGCGTGGTATGGATCGAACCGAGACGGGACATTCATCGGCGGCGCGCCCGGGCTGACCGTCATCCGGCGCAACGATATCTGGCCGCGGAATCTGACACTCGTCTACGGCACCGCGCCGACCGTTTCGAACTTCACAATTTCGTCGCCAATATTCAATCCGGCAGCGGCTCCAACCGTGACGAGCGGCGAGACATTCGGCATGACCGTGACGACATTCCAGGGACGCTCGGTGACCGTGACAGGCCAGTTCAAGAACCTCTCGTCCGGTTCCGTCTTGCGAACATTTACCACTTCTTCGCAGCCACCCAACCAAGTGACGTTGACCTGGAACGGCCGGGCCGACAATGGCGCATGGGTAGCGCCGGGTTTGTACGAAGCCACAATCACCGTCACTGACTCCGCAGGAGCCTCGACGGTTCTGAAACCTCTCATCACGGTGCGCTATGAATGAGAATCCGATGATCGTTCGATTCGCGCGTGTATTCGTCTCGGCAGTGCTTTTGCTGCTCGTTGCCTCTCCACTCTTCGCAACCTTTTGCGTACCGCCGGGAAGTCCCGCCCAGCCCCCTCCGCCCGATCCGACGCTTCCGGTGTGCGAGCCATGTCATCAGTGCTCGACATCTCCGTGCTATGCCAAGTCAGGGACCTACGTGAACGATTTCATCGACCTGCAGATACCAACTGCGGGCATGTACTCGCTCACGGTTTCCCGCCACTACGACAGCAGCCGGCCGGCGGACGGTCCGCTCGGCGCGGGTTGGTCGTCGAGCCTCACGGCACACCTGTACTACGCGACGTATCTCGTCTCGGCACCGAGCACCTATTCTTACGAAGCAAACATCATCATGCCGGACGGTGTCGTTTATCGGTTCACGACCAACGGGAATGCGTTCACCCCGCCGCTCGGACGTTACGACACCCTCGTCCGGAACGCAGACGGAACGTACGCACTAACCCTCCAGCACACGCGCTCGGTCTATCGCTTCAACGCGGACGGCTCGCTTGCTTCGCTCACCGACGACTTCGGGAACGTCATCGTCTATACCAACGATGCCTCCGGACGCATCCAGCGCATCGCCGACGGCGCGGGATCGGGCCGGTATATCGACGTAACGTGGGGTGCGGACGGACGAATCGCATCGCTCACCGACAACGGCGGACGAGTGCTGAAGTACTTCTACGAGACCGGCAACGGAACTTTGAGCAGCTTTTCCGACCCGGTCGTAGCGTCCGACTCCTCGTCGCGGTCAACCTATTACACGTACGTTTCCGGCCGCTTCGGCATGGTCCTCAGCCGGATCGCTGACCGGTGGCATCGCGTGATCACGGACCTCGATTGGTACCCGAACGGGAAGTTAAAGAGCTACACCGAGGGGGCATACGACGGCTCGGCTACTTCCCCTGGCGAGAAGTATCTCTACACGTACACGCCGACCGGAGTCACCGGTAGCGTGACGAAGACGGACTCTTTCACGACCGCGAGCTACAACTACGATGGCTCTGGACTTGTGAACAAACCCACGACTACCTACGACGCGCTCGGGAATGTGGCGACCGACTCCTCGGGTGGCAATTACCGCTCGTTCCAGTACAGCCAAGGCAACGTCACTTCGATGAGCGAAGGCGGAGGGGCGGTGACCTGGTTGTACACGTACGACACGAACTTTCCCGACAAGGTCGCCTCGATCGTCCCGACAGATGGCGCAGGCCACCCTAGGGGGGAGTGGCCCGGCTGGGTGTACCAATACAACGCTCCGGGCACGACCGCTGCCGGGGCGCTGGTCAATGTCTATCGCATCCGCTCCGATACCACGACCCGAGACCAGGTTGCCATCTACTCATACGATGCTCAAGGCCACCTCACCAGCAGTGGGGACGATAATCGAAGGGTGAAGATTTTCGCCTACAACGCAGCTGGCGATCTCGCTTCCGTCAGCACCTTCACGTCAACGTATGGCTATGGGTATGACTCGCTCGGCCGTCAGACATCCACAACCTCGCCGGACAACCAACCCACCACTTACACCTATGACGCTCGTGACCGCATCACCTCGGTCACGTTGCCCAAGCCAACTGCCACGTCGACGCTAAATTTCGTCACCACCTACTCATATGACAACTACGATCCGGCGTCGGGGCTCGTGTTCACGAACGTTACCGACGCTAACGGCCGCGTCACGAAAAGCGGCTACGACGCACTCGGCCATCTCGCGCAGGCAGTCGACGCTTCCGGCAACGTCACCACATTCACCTATCAGAACAATCTGCTCAAGAAAATCACGGACGCGAACGGTAACATCACAACCTACGACTACGATGTGAACCGCAACCTAAGGTCGACGTCGTTTCCTGACGGCTCGACCGAGTCATACGTTATCGGAAACGACGGCCTAGTGCACTCGAAGACGGATCGCAAAGGTCAGCAGTTCACGTACAGCTACGACAATTTCGGCCGGCTTGGTAGCGTGGGCTTCAATTCGTCCGGCGGCTGGGTCGGTCAGGCGTATACATACGCTGGCCAGAACCTTGTGGGCATCAACGACTTTGGACCTACCGGGCAAACGAGCTATGGATTCACCTACGATTCGTCGTTCCGGCGCACCGTCCAAACGGTCGCGGGTGGCGAGAAAACAACATATTCATACAGCGACCCGTTCGGGTGGGCCGGCTCACTGATTTCAGGCTACACGATTGAGCCTGGCACCGGGCAATCCGGCACGACACAAAGCGTCACGTACGGCTACAACCCCGATGGAATGACGACCAGCGCAACATGGAGCTGGATACCCAGCGCGCCATTCATTTTTGCCTATGCGCCCAGTGGTCAATACAGCCGGATCACCTTTCCGAACGGCCAGCAGCGCCGCTTCACCTATGACAACCAGGGCCGTCTCACGAATATCAACAACACGTCGCCGGGCGGCGATACCATCGCCTCGTTCGACTATGCCTACGATTATGACTGGCAGACCGGCACCTATTCGACACTCGGGCAGAGAACGAGCGTCTGGGTAACAGCGCCAACCGCGGCAAACGTTACGAACGGCCTTACAAAGTATTCGTACGATTCCCGTTATCAACTCCTTCGGACCGATTACCCCAGCAACACTTACGAAGCGTGGACGTATGATGCGATTGGCAATCGTCTTAGTCGACGAACGGCTTACGGATCGGTGTTCCCCTATACGTACTATCAGAACCCTTCCGGTGGTAATACGCAGAGACTCAGGAACGATAATATCTCGACATTCGATTTCACGTACGACGCTGCCGGTAATATAACGGGAGCGAACGGGGTAACGAACTATTACACGTGGGACTACGCCAACCGCCTGACATCGTATGCCGGGAAGACCTACGCGTACGACATTTCAGGCAGAAGGTCCACGACGGCAAACGGGAGTACCACTCGATACATCATCATGGGCGGCAACACGGTCGGCGAGAGGAATACTACCGCCGGCGTTGCGACCGACTACATCTTCGGCCCTGGCGTCGACCAGCCGCTCGCCAAGCGCACGGCGAATGGCAGCATCACCTACTTCGGCGTCGACGGCCTTGGGTCGGTCATGGTGTCTACCGACCCCACCGGCGCGGTTCAGAGCTCGACGGGCTATTCTCCGTGGGGCGAGACGGCCACCACCCCGGCGGAACTGTTCGGGTACACCGGCCGCGAGACCGGAGGACCTTCGTGGTACTACCGCGCACGGCATTACGACGCTGTTCGCGGGCGGTTTCTCAGCGAAGATCCGATTGGGCAGAGCGGCGGCATCAACCACTACGCTTACGTCGCGAACGATCCGATCTTGTTCGTGGATCCTCTCGGCCTTCTGCCGAGCGAACCACCGGGCTATCACCGGCCAAACCCAAACACGTGCTGCAGGTCCGAGATTGCCAAAGCTTTGGATTCGACTAATAGGCAACTCCAACGCATTCGAGATGGCGGCTGGCCGAGTGGTACCGTCAGTGGATTCACTGTATCAGGATATGTTCAAGGGGCGAACGGGATGAGGATTCCTCTGCCACCTTCAGAAGATTTTGATCCGCACATCGCGCCGAACATTACTGACCCCTGCGTTCGCTACTGCATCGCGGTGCATGAATATACGCATTATTCAGATCAGCGCCCCCGTAGTCTTGACTCTCTAATGTCGCCAGTCGCCACTGAAGGGCCTGCGTATACGAAGGAGCGAATTTGTCTCGAATCATTTCACTAGCCGTGACAATAGTACTTGCGCTGGCGCCTCAACCAAGCTCTTGCTCCAGTGGACGATTGAACACGGCGCGAGACCAGTCGGGCGAATCGCCAACGATGCAAACTCTATTGCGGTGCGCTTCCCTGCCGCGGCAGGCAAGTATCCGCTGCTTGGATCAGATTCACGCCTCGCAGCGAATCGAAGGCTTCGACCAAGCCGCAAAAATGATCCGCCGAGTCGTTCAAGCGCGAATGGCTGTTTTGCCGAATGAGTTGCCGAGCGGGCCTCCTGTTATACTTTACAAACCGCTTCTTGACCCTGGTCGTTTTAGAGCACGCACCATCCGGGGCCAGCCGATCATTTATGATGTCGATATTGGCCCGACGGGTGCCATCGTAAAGATCACAAGAACAAGTGGTTCTACAGGTTCCGCCGCGTTCGACGACTACATCGACACCAGAGCCCGGAAGTTGCTTGCGCTACCGCAACTGGAGCGGGGAGTATACCGATCCTCGCACCTCGTGCTCGTCTATCACATCGATGTTCATTGAGCCCTCGCAGAAACGCATGTCAGGCGTAGACTTTTACGCGCTCGCTGGCGAGGGTGATGATGTATCTGCGCGACGCGTCGACTCCGACAAGCCGTCTGTCTGCTACCCGGCGTTGCGGTTCAACGCTCTCGATGCTTACCGGACGCTCCATAGGGGCACCCGTCGATATCCGGGACTTATGCGCTCCTTATTGCATAAATGCGCCATTCGGATCACACTCGCATGTCATACGAGGAATGCATGCCCCGACCACGGACAATCCCTGTTGCACCGCCGGTCACATCCGGAGAGGCGGCGTATGTCGTAGAGCGCCTCATCGCCGATCGGCGAATTACACCGGGTGACGTACGGCAGTACCTTACTGGGATGCACGACGAGATCCTCGATCTTGAGCGCAGGCTTCATATGCTCCGAGATGCGACTGCCGGTGTGCTGACGCCCAGGTCCGACACACCACGCATTGAGCCGAGCACGCCGACGCCGTCGCGCCACCGCCGATCGCGGAGACCGGCGTCGCCCGAGGTGAAGGCGTCGCAGCAGGTCCAGGGCCAGTACGTGAGCCTTATTCGCCAGATCCCGAAATACAAACGCGCCCAGTATCAGAAGATCGTGAAGGAGCGCGGCCGGGAGGCAGCGATCACGGCGATGCGTGCGGCGTTGCAAAAATAGGCGCGGGAACGGGTAGGGAAACTGGCCGAATCGTCCCTCCTTAGAATAGGATGGTCCATCTCATGCGCAAGGTATTCATCGCGGCAGCACTATCCCTGCTCTCTCTCCCACTTGCTGCTCAGAAGTTCAAGATGGACTGCAAGCCGCCGTTCCCGGCGGAATTGGAGCTCTCCACGGCGGCGAACGATTCGTGCTCCATCTTCGGCGACGCTGATGCCGATCCGACCTCGGCGCATGCTCTCCAGAACGCAGCAAAGAACAACCTCTGCGTGGAGGGAAAGCCTGTGCAGGTGACGTTCAAGACGTTTCGGAGCATGCAGGCGAATATCGAAGCACGGGGTCTCGATAAGTTCACGGCGACGAAGCTGCCTCCGGATCGCTCCGTCTTCGAAAACCTCGCCAAAACGACCGATAAAAAGAACGTCGGCGAGGGAACGCTCGTCAGTCTTGTTGCCTACGTCGCGAAGGTGAAGCGGGGCGGAAAAGAGAGCGTCAATTGCAAGGTGACGAAGGGAACGGACCTCCTCGACCAGCACATCGTGTTGGTCGAACACCCCGACGACGAAGAATGCGAGAGCGTGACGGCCGAGGCCATCCCGCATTTCCGGCCCGTCGCGTGGACCGCGGCGCTCATCGGCACCCCGGACGTTCCGATGCGATTCACCGGTCAGGTGTTCGTCGATGCGAGTCACAAGCCCTGCAAAGACGGCAAAGGGCTGCCGGGAAACCCCGCCCGCTTCACGGTTGCCGAGTTGCATCCCGTCTACGCGATCGACGTATGCAAGTTCGCGACGAAAACGAAATGCAAATGGAACGACGACACCGCATGGGTTCCGCTTGATCAGTGGGAACCGCCGGAGGCCGATTAGTTCCGCGTCTCCTCCAGCCCGACGGTGGACAACCAGTCGAGCAGCTCCTGCGCCTTTCCCTTGATTTCGATTACGCGCCGCTTCGCTTCGCGGCGATCCGACGTCATCGTCGCTTCATCGAGGACGGTGAGCATCGTTACCGTCTCGGCGGTGATGGCGTTGAGACTGGAGAGGAGCGTGGCGGTGGCGGGCATGGACGGATGGTAGCGCGTGTGGAAGCAAAAACGGCGAGCACCACCGGATGCCCGCCGTGACCAGCGTGGGAATGCGGCCGTGTTTTGAGAGTGCTCTTGGGACTCGTGGTCGGCGTCGGTATACGAAGGCCGCGCTACCGAAAGAGTTTCCGCATCGTCGCGGTCGTATAGCCGCTGAAGAGATCCGCAGGCGGAACGCCGAGAACAGCGGCGATCCGAAGTACCTTCGCGACGCCGAGGCTGTGTCGTCCCGCCTCCACGCCGGCGAGATAGGAGCGGCTCATGACGGAGAGGCCGGCGACCTCTTCCTGCGTCAGATTCTTCTCCTCGCGGAGCGCGCGCAGCCGCGCGCCGAACGCACGCAGTAACTCTTCATCTCTCTTCGTTGCCATTGAGACGCCGTAGGCGCCTCATCCTCGCAGGGCTGGAATTGCGAATTGTTCGATATATCGGACATACTGCCGTGTCCGAAATATCGAACAATCATGAAGGAGGACACCCTCGTGCCCCCAATCCCTGCTTTTGTACCGTCTCGCCCCAGTTCCACGCTTGGTCCGTCGTCTCCTCACGACGGCGTAGCCCATCGCGCGTCACGCCGCCGTCCTGCGTCGGGCCGAGCCAGGAGCAGCCTCTCTTCGACATTTCTGTTCGCTGCTGCCGTCTTACTCACGGCCTGCGGCCGCCTCTCGTCGGCGGAGGCGACCCGGCTCGTGACCGCGATGGAACAGTTTCATCGGATGCCCACGGAGACGTTTTACGAACTCGCAGTGCAGTATCCCGATCAGCCGGTTCCTGCGGCGCTTCGCGATGTCGGTCTCATCGACATCAAGCGGGAGTGGATACGGCAGGGGTTCGCCTCGCACTATGAGAACCGCGCGCACCTCACGTCCGCAGGGCGGACTCGCATGGCGGCCTGGAAGGGCGCCTACAACTATGCCATTCCGATGGCGACGAAGCGGCGTGTCGTGAAGATGAGCGTCGCCAACCTTACGGATGCGACGGCCGAGGCGAACGTCGTGTGGGTCTTCGAACTGAACGATATCGGCGAGCAGCTTGCGCGACACGGCTACCAGTGGGGCGGGGAGAAACTCGACGCGCAGCACGCGTTTACCGCACGGTTCAAGAAGTACGACGATGGCTGGCGTGTGGAGGAGTTGACCTCGGGCGTACTGTGACAATTCCACGACTCGCGAGTCATGGAGGCCCGGCGGAAACAGGGAAGATTGCGTACGTCGTGACCTCGGCATGGAGCCGCCAGACCACGCTGGGCAATAGTTACCTTCAAGAGAATCCGAAAACACGGTCGCTGTGGGTAGGAAAAGCCGCCGCCACGACACTCCTATAAGCAGGGAGTCATTTTCCCTTAGGTTGCCTCAACGAGATGGCAGAATCGCGTATTCACGGCGTTCTTCTTTTGACGCTTCTGGAAAGCATGCACCGTATATCGGCCGTCCTGATTGGTGGTCTTAAAACTCATCGCGCGACTCTCGCGCCAAAGAATCGACTATGAAGGGTGACTGGATTCGCAAGCCAACAGACCGCGCAAGTGTGGTTTTCGTTCACGGCATCCTGTCGAGTGGGGACGCGTGCTGGCGTCATTCAGATGGAACTTACTGGCCAGATCTACTCGCCGACGAGCCAGATCTAAAGTCGATCGGAATTTACGTCTTTACGTACAGGACGGACGTCTTCAGCGGCAGCTACAGTCTCAGCGATACGGTCGATGCGCTCAAGGAGCAGATGCGGCTCGACAGCGTTCTCGACAGTGATCGAATCATCTTCGTATGCCACAGCATGGGCGGTATTGTAGTGAGAAAGTTTCTCGTAGAACGGCAGGCTGATTTCGTCAATTCAGGGAAGGCGTTCGGTCTGTTTTTGGTTGCCTCTCCTTCTTTGGGGGCGTCCTACGCAGACTGGTTGAGCCCATTAGTGGCGCTTATGGGGCACTCCCAATCGAAAGTCCTACGGTTTGTCAGGAATAATGAATGGCTCATGGATTTGGACAAGGAATTTACGAACCTGAAGGAAGCCCGGACACTCGACTTAAGTGGTAAGGAGCTTGTCGAAGACAAGCCCCCTATCCTCTCTAAGCTATGGCGACGACCCGTAGTGGAGTCTTTCTCAGGCGCGCGTTACTTCGGCGAGCCCGTCAAGGTGCCCGATTCGGATCACTTCTCAATTGCCAAACCGTCTGATCGTAACGCCTTTCAACACCGATTATTGGTAGAATTTATTAAGTCCTGTCTAGCGGCAAAGCGCGTCAAGAAGAGGGAAGCCAGACAGCGGAAATCTCTACGTGGAACTCGCATCACGTCTGGACCGGTGCTGCCGCAACTCCAGGACATCATCGGTTTCTCCAATCGCGCGGCGCTCTCTCTCTACGAGGAGTACGTCCGGGACGAGCCTCCGAACGACCAAGCTGCATTCGATCGTCCGCGCGAGATCGTTGCGGGCGGCTACTGGAACACACCTGAATATACCGCGCAGCGCAATTACGTGCCGGTGCGGCGGCTCGAGACGCCGGAGTTCATCCTGCAGAAAACTCTTCAACTGTTGGCCAAAGGATTCTCAATAGGAGCGGACACGCACGTCTGGCTGATCGGCGAGGGAGGTACGGGCAAAACGACCGCGATGTACCGCATCTATTTCGAGATTCTTGAGGCGCGGCGGCGGGCGGAGCAGGAATCGGCGATGATGCCCTATCCCATTCCCGTCCTCATCCAATTGCAGAGAGTCCACGAGCGCCTCATCGAAAAACTGAGCGGCACCAAGGATGAGTTCGATTTTATTGCTGCGACCTTCGATATCTGGCTTAGGCGACGACACTTCCAAGTGGCAGAGCGAGACATGCCTTCGCTGCAGGCGGAGTTCTACAAAGCGCTGCGCCGCGGCGACATCATGCTTCTCGTCGACAGCTATGACGAGCTTGGACGGATGGCAGTAGAACTCGAACTCTTCGAGCATCTCTTCAGCGCGGCGAAGCATTACGTCGCCGCGACGCGCCGCGAGCTGTATCGCGAAAGGCGCGACCACCAGCCGCTGAGCATTCAGCCGACCTGGGATATACCCACCATTCATGATTACCTTGAGCGCATCTTCTCGGCGTGGACGGATCTCGCGAGTGGTCTTGCGGCGTTTATCGAGCGCCACGACAACATCCGCTGGCTTCGCAACCCGCGATATCTCGACCTGCTTAAGTCGCACGTCAGTCGGCGGCTTGACTCCGGCGATGTCTCCGCTGCGGAGGTGCTGGCGACGATCGAGCAGGGGCAGTACGGTCTGCTGCGCGCGCTGTACGATGCTACGGTCGAACGGATGAGAGCGATCTGGCCGACGGACTCCCCGGCGGCCGAGAATGGCTTCGAGCGCGCGCTCCGCCGTCACCTGCAGACGATCGCGCTGAGCCAAGTCGAGACTGGATCCCTTGCCGTCGCAGTGGGTGACGCTGATGCCATCTGGGACGCTCTCGCTCGACACGCCTCGGAGATCGTTTGCCGCCGAACGGACTACACCTCGCCGGACGATCAGTTTTCCCTTGTCAGCTACGACTGGATCGACTTTTTCTTGGTCGATGTGGTTCTACACGAGCTGCTGGAAGAGCCGCCCTCCAAGCCGTTGCGGCTGCGGCACCTCTGGACGCAGACACTTCTTCTGTATACGGCCGAATGTGCGACCGCGAGAGGAGAGATTGCGAAGCTCGCGCAACGCATCCGCGCTCGTCTGAGCTTTCTTCGTTTGGGGGCCGCGCTCAGCGGACCAAAGACGATCCGCTCGAACGAGGCGGTGAATCTCGTGCAGTTCCTGGTCCACCTCCTGTCGCAACTTGATCCCGCCAAGCGCGGCAAGATCGATGTACAGGAACACGTCGAATTCGTCGATGAAGACTTTTCGGGACTGGACCTCGATTCGGTCGACCTACATCGCCTGTCGTTCCGCCGCTGCGACTTCTCGCGCGCGCAACTCACGGAGTCGAACCTGCAGCGCTCTGTGTTCGAGCGCTGCGATTTCTCGCAGGCTGATCTACGTCGCGCCGATGCAGACCACGCGGTCTTCATCGACTGCACGTTCCCCCTTGCCGGCGAACCTGCGAAAGAGGAATCACGCGTGGCCGGCATGTGGATTCAGGGCGCTCTTATCAAATCGAACGGCGAGGACTTGATCCAGCGCCTCCACAAGGAGGGCGCGGTCGTACAGCGCTCACGTTACCGCAGTCCGTTCGGCAAGCTCTTTTTCGAGCGTCAGCAACAGATGCTCGGGAGCGGTCTCGTGCGGGCCGAGAATCGGTATCTCGCCGAGATCGCCTCGGTCCTCCGCTCCGTGAACCGCGATCGAAAGCAGCTCATCGACCTGATGGCCGGCGGCGGCAATCGGCGACTGATCGAGTTGCTTCAGAGCGATCCGGGACTATTTGTGCTCGCTATCGACCGCGATGGCCGCGACATGAACGAGATCGTCACGAAAGTCGGCGAGCGATTCGCATTTGTCGAGACAGAGATCGACGGAGGCACGGACTTGCGCGCCCTCGCTGCCGACTATTTCGATCCGCCGCTGGCCGACGTCGCCGTCGGCAAAAAGGCCCTGCACGAGCTGCCGCGCGACGCACAGCCAGCGCTGATTCGATCCGTCGCAAACGCGTTGCGCCCACACGGCCGATTCGTCGTCTTCGCCGACTCGCCCTACGAGATCGACAAGGCCGGACAGGAGCGCCTTTCCCGACTTCGGGAGACGATCGTCACCTATGCCGATCCCGATCTGGAGCCGTTGCGCGCCGAGCTGCTCGCGCTGCGCTTTGATCCGACCTCGCCGAGCGAGCTCGCTGTCTTCTCGAATTTCTGGGTACACCTGAAGGATTGGGCGAACGGCAACGAGCGCGAGCTCCGCAATCGTTACTTCAGCGGCGCCCACGAGATCATCGAATGGTCTGCCGCGGCTGGCCTCCGCCAGATGGGGCAGACCTACAGCGACTGCTATCAGCTCGTAGCGCGGCGCTTCAACGAGAACGGCTATAACTTGGCGTGCCATCGTCTCGAAGAGTCGAACCAAGAGATTCATCCCCGCGACGTGGCTTTTTATCGCGAGGTCCTTGAAGGGACGGACCGCTTCCGTTTGTTCTGCGAGGTGGTGGAGCATCATCTCTGGGACGCCGGCGGCGCGCGTCCCACTCCGCTCGGTGTCGTGCTAAACGCGACCCGCAGGCCGCTCGATCTTCACGGCCTCCATCCCAACCTGCGAACGGAGTCGATCGGCTTGAGCTACGACAGTGGCATCGGTTTCGATTTCACCATTCACGTGCTCACCTTCGAGAAACACGACACCTGATCAGCGATGTGCGAATTCGATCTTCTTGGCGACGTCCACCATGAGCCACATGGTAATGCCGAAGGCGAAGACAATCGCGGTGGTCACGAACGGAATAGTCCATGAACTCAAACGGTGGACTGAGAAGCCGACCACTAATGGTGCAAGTGTTCCGCCGATGTTGCCGACCATGTTCATGAAGCCGGTGACAGAGCCCGGTCGCTCGCGACCGATGTCGAGACAGACCGACCATATTGCGGGCGCCGCCGCGAACTGAAACAGCGCCGCCGCGGACAGCGCCGCAGCTGCGACCCAGGCCACCGGCGTCGCCGCTACGACAAGTAGCGAGAACGCGCTCGCCGCGTACGCCGCAGCCCCCAGGCCGCATCGCGCAATGCGCATGCTGCCGTAGCGGCGAAGAAGCGAGTCGGTGGCATAACCTCCGATGAGGTAGCCGGCACCGCCAGACATCCAAAGGAGTGCCGACCAAGTTCCTGTCGCCCCGATCGAGAATTGGCGCGCTTCCCGTAAGTAGGTCGGCATCCATGTGATGTAGAAGTAGATTCCGTAGCCAAATGCAAAGTAGACGCCGCAGACGCGCCACAGATTCGAGTTACGCGACAGCACCCGAAGGAGATTAGCGTCGGATCCCCGTGGCTCGCTGGCACCGAGGTCCGGCGGTGCGTCGCGGACCAGCCAATACCAGACCGCCGCCCAAATAATGCCGGGTATCGCCGCCGCGACCAGAGCGAGACGCCAGCCACAAGCGACGGCGAGCGCGAGCAGGAGCGGTGTAGTGACGGCGGCTCCAACGGACAATCCGAGGAAGGTCAGCCCCAACGCGCGACCTCGTTCGGAGGAGGGAACCCACCGCGAGAGAGCGCGCGCAGCATTTGGAAAGGTGCCCGCCTCTGTCGCGCCGAGCAGCGACCGCCAGACGATCAACGATGCAAGACCTTCCGCCGCCGCGCTGGCCATCGTGCAAAGGGACCACGCGGCGACAAGCCACGTGAGCGTCCGCCGAGTGCCGAATCGATCACCGAGCAACCCTCCTGGAATCTCGAACAGCGCATAAAACAACGTGAACATGCTGAAGACATAGCCGAGCGTTTCCTTCGAGAGATGCAGCTCCCGGCTAACATCCGTGGCAACGGCGCTGAGGGAAAGACGCTGGACGTAGGCCAGCGCCGTCATAATGGTCAACAGTACAACTACCTTCCAACGCATCGTCATGAAGACACCGTCCGCACTTACGTGACGACAACATACAAGACGCCGGGCATGGCCCGACGATCACCGCGGAGACGCAGCGCAGCGCCTTCGCTGTGGACCCACGAATCGGCCAATTGCTTATTCGATAGTCGGCGAAACCGCCGAAGGCCCCCAGACCACTCGCTTTCCGCTAGGCCGACGCTGCTCACTTGGCAGAGGAAGCAGGCAGGTCTCTTGGCTACTGCATCTTCACGCTCGAGTGGCGCGAGCGGAGCGGACTGACAGCGAGTGATTGGGCTTGCGAGGCCTGAGGGCGGATACGCCGTATCGAAAGTGGGACCGACAATCATCAATGCGCAACCCACTGCGGTTACGCGATCAACGGTCTCATACGACGCAAACGCCGCGCAGCCGATTGGGCCACAAGTGTACGGCGTGCCCAGATTAGGTCTATATCAAACTCTTGAACCCCACGCGGTTCGAGTCTGACGCCGTGTTCCGTTCGTCCGCCTCCTCTCCCATTAGCCGAGCGGGATGGAATCATCCCTCGTCCTGTGGAGTGATGGGGGGCCGCTACCTCGTCAACCCTCGTTCCCGTAAATCCAGTTTCGGCCCTCATCGGTCTGCTTCTCGCGTTCGTCATCGTTCGGGGTGCGAACTACTGAAGGAGTGACGTGTGCCGAGAGTTCCCTACCCCTCGCCGGGAAAGATTCTTGGTTATTGTTTGGACTCCGTAACGATCGTTAGTACGGCTACGTGCGATCGCCCCGCCGGCGGCTTGAGCGCTCACCGAACAACTGAGATCGCCGACATCACATGCGAAAGTCGGGAGGTAGACACTGACACTTTCGCTCGCGCGCGCGAGGTCGGGAATCTCGACAGTCCCATAACGGCGATCTCGCGCGCGAGGGACCGAATCTCGACCTCGACAAATGGTTTGTTACACCTCGTTGGCTGTCGCACGAGCGCAGCGGTTCGCGGCATGCTGCGCACACTTGCGAGCATCGCGTGTCGCGTTAGCTGTGTGATGTTTTTCGAGCCGTTTTCATCGTCACCACCGCGTTGAGAAGCGGAGGAAACATCATGTTAGACATTCTCATTAGTATTGGAATCTCGATGGTTGCATCCAGAGTCGTCACTGGCGTCGCCGAGGCGATCGGCGTTCCCGAGGAGGTGGCGATTCTGCTCGGCCGGGGCGCGTCGATGTTGGTCGGCACCGAGATGAATGGACATCATGACGTACCGGCGCACCACGGCGACCCGAGTCCGACGATACTTCAGGACAGTGGTCCGTTCGCCGAATTCGGGCGCAACCAGGCGGGGTAGGAGATTCGAGAGGCGCGTCACTCCTTAAAGTATGGGATCTGCTCAACCTGACGTGACACGCCTTCTCATTGACTGGAGCGGAGGTGATCGCGCGGCATTCGATCGCCTCCTGCCGCTCGTCTATGATGAATTGCGCCGGCTGGCGCGCTCGTACTTGGCCCGCGAGCGGCCCGATCACACGCTCCAGCCGACCGCCCTCGTCAACGAAGCTTACTTGCGACTCGTGGGACAGGATCGTGTGCAATGGCAGAGCCGCGCGCACTTCTTCGGGATCGCCGCGCAGATCATGCGCCGGCTGCTAGTCGATTCCGCCCGTGCGTCGAAAGCAGTCAAACGCGGAGCTGGCGCCGAGCGCATCTCCATCGAGCTTGTCGATGTCCCCGAGGCAGCGGGAGACATCGATCTCGAGGCGCTTGATCAGGCGCTGGAGCGACTCGCCGAGCGCGATCCGCGGCAGAGCCGGATCGTGGAGCTGCGTTACTTCGCCGGGGCGACGAACGAGGAGACGGCTGAGGCCCTCGGCATCTCCGTCGCCACAGTCAAACGGGAATGGACGATCGCGAAGGCGTGGCTGCACAAGCAGCTCACGCGCTGACCCGCTCAACCCCGGCGCGGTCGGCGAACGTGAATGCCAGGAAGACCGAAACCGCCATCGCTACGACACAGAGCAGCGACATCCGCCAGACGCAGAGATCCTCACAAATGGCAACGCCGCGGCTGCGGCGCCGAGCGCGACGAGAGCGCGTTGGCGCACCAGGGGTGATGGAGTCACCAGAGGTCTCCTTCATTCGCTCACACGCGGGCCGCAGGCCAAAATGACATGCACTTTGACAGTTCGATCCCGGCAAACTAGAATTCCGTCCCTAAATCCAATTCGAGGGAGCTCTCCATGGCGTCCGACTGGGCTCGCGTCAAGGAGTTGTTCACGCGCGCGCTGGAACTGCCGACCGCATCGCGCGACGACCTGCTGGAGCGCGAGTGCCGCGATGCGGACGAACGACGCGAGGTCGAGACACTGCTCGCGGCCGCTCGCGACGCGTCCGGATTTCTCGAGCAACCCGCCGCAACGCTCGCGTCAATTGCCGACGAGCCCGATCCAATGGTCGACCGCATCGTCGGCAACTGGCACATCGTCCGCGAGATCGGCCAAGGCGGCATGGGAAAGGTTTACGCCGCCGAACGCGCGGACGACGCGTTCCGTAAAACCGTCGCTCTCAAACTGGTCAAGCGCGGCATGGATACCGACGAGGTCGTGCGGCGCTTTCGGAACGAACGCCAAGTCTTGGCCGCACTGGAGCACCCGAATATCGCCCGGATCATCGACGGGGGGTCGACGGTCGAGGGAGTGCCGTTCTTGGTGATGGAATATGTCGAGGGGGAGTCGATCGACCACTATTGCACGGCTCGAGCGCTCCCGCTGCGAACGAGGCTCGATATCTTCCTCGCCGTCTGCGCCGCCGTCGACTACGCGCATCGCAATCTCGTCGTACATCGCGATCTGAAACCGGCGAACATCGTCGTCACCGCCGCAGGAGCGCCGGTCCTGCTCGACTTCGGCATCGCGAGAGTGCTGCACGAAAGTGACGCCGCCACCGGCACTACGGTATTCGGGGTGGGACCGATGACGCCGGGATATGCGGCGCCGGAGCAGATGACCGGCGGCCGCATCACCACCGCGACGGATGTTTATGCCCTCGGCGTCGTTCTTTTCGAGTTGCTGACCGGCGCACGGCCCTACGAACTGCCGCCGAGCGACTTCGCCGCCGCGCAGCGGATCGTGGTCCATTGCGAGCCACCGCGGCCGAGCGGCAAAACAGCCTCACCGGCAGTTGCACGTGCGTTGCGCGGCGACCTCGACACCATCGTGATGCGCGCGTTGGAGAAGGAGCCGTCGCGCCGCTATCGCTCCGCTGCCGATTTCGCCGACGACATTCGCCGTTACCTCGACGGTCTGCCAATCGCCGCGCGACCGAGCCGCTGGACGTACCGCGCGGGCAAGTTCGTCCGCCGCCATCGCGCCGCTGTCGCTGTGGCGGTCGCCGTTGCGGTGATGGTGACAGCGACCCTTAGTGTGGCAATACGACAGCGCTCGCTCGCACTCGCTGCCGACGCGCGTGCCGAGCAGCAGCGCAGCTTCGCCGTCGCGGCGGCGAACGTGATGGAGTCGGACGTCGCCGAGGCGATGGCGAAGATGCTGGGCCCGACGGAGGCGCGCCTACGTGTACTCAAATCGGCACAGCAGGTATTCGATCATCTGCGCGCATCGAGCACTCTGTCGCGCAGCGATCGCTTGCGCGCCGCGGAAGGCGACCGCGCGCTGGCGGAGGCGTACCGTGCGCTTGGCGAAAACCAGCAAGCGCTGGAGCGGTTGAAGGTTGCGGAGCAACTCGCGTTCGACACGGCCCGTCGCGCCGACACCACGGCCGAGGAGGTGGGTACCCTGGGCGCGATCTACACAGGCCTCGGCGACACTTACGCCGCGCTCCGGCGAAGGCGCGAGGCCGACGCCGCATACGACCGCGCGGTCAACCTGCTGGAAAGTGCTTGTCGCGCGCGAGACGTTACGCCGCGCATCCGCGGCTCATACGCGATGGCGTTGAGCCGCAAAGCCGATCATCTCTTCGAGCTCGGCGACGCGCAGCAGGCGTTCACGTTCTACCGCCGAGTGGCCGACGTGCTCGTCCCCGCCTTACGTCAAGCGCCGAACGACGCCCGTCTCGCGTCGCTCGATGCCACGGCGCACGAACGGATGGCGGAGGCGCTGTACTACACGGGTAAGGTCGCAGAGAGCTGCAGCGCGTATGCCGATACTCTCACGCGGCGGCGCCGTGCCGCGGTACTCGCGAACAATGCTCCCGAAGCCGAGGCGTCGCTCGCAATCACGCTGGAGAACTGCGGCTGGTGCGCCGAGCAGGAGAACAGCGGCGACGCCGAGTCGCTATATCGGGCGGGCGTCGTGCTGCAGCAACGGCTGCTCGCCGGAGATCCGTCCAATGTCCGCCATGCCGTCGCAGCGATGGGTGGCATCGGGCAGCTCGCCAACAGCTTCGTGGTTCGCGGCCGGCACGCCGAAGCCGTACCGATCTACCGCGACGCGTTGAAGATTGCGGCCGAATTCCGTGGCCGGCGCGGCGAGATTTCGGAAGTCGCCGCCAAGAGTGCCGCCATCGCGCAGCTCCTCGCCGACGCGCTCACTCAAACGAAGCGATTTGATGAGGCCGATTTCGTCCTGCGCGACACGCTCACACGTCTCACGATTGCTGCCGCCGGCGATCCGCAGAACCTCGCCATCGTCCGCGATCAGGCGTGGACTCGAATCTCGGCCGGACGTCTGGCGCGCGCGCGCGCCCGTTATTCCGACGCCGTGGCGCACACGCGCGCGGCCGTCGCCCTCTGGCAACGCGCTGCCACATCTCAAACAGCCGCCGATCGACAGGAACTCGCTCACGCTTACCATGATCTCGGAGTGTCACTGCGCGCGGCGGGCAGCCGCACTGCAGCTCATGAAGCCTTCACCACCGGCCGCGAGGTGCTTTTGCGTCTGCGGGATGCCGGCCAGCTCGATGCCGCGTCGGACGGCGCGAAGGAATATTTGCCGAAGATTGAGTCGGCTCTACGAGCCCTGCACGAAAAGTCCTGAGCCATTTCTCCGAGCCGCTCCGCGTGGATGGGTGAACGGCTATATCGCGCTCTCGGTCGATGGGGCTCGGACAACGCGACGAACGCTGAGGCTCAATGAGGCGAGTTCCTCACCTTCGTCGTGGGGTGTGCATTGCTCCTTGCGGAGCGATCAGGATTCTTACGACATTGCACGAACTAGCCTCATGTGGTTAGGTATCGGCACCCTCTTATCTACCCACCATTTGGTGCTCGCCAGTAGGTTCCCAAAGCCTGTTTCCGAGCAATAGCCAGTGTGGTCCTGCATCGCGAAAACGGCTTCAGCTTGCGATGAAACCGTCCGGATGTGGCTCGGGGACCGGGATTCGAACCCGGAACCTACTGGTTAACAGGCGGAGTCGTTTCTGCACTTCTGTCAAGGCCCGAGCTATCTCGCGGAAACGGCGTGCACAAGCCGCAAAGGACGCGGACGAGCCGCGAACAGGAACTGGTTCAGAAGCCGTCTGGCTATCGGCACCAAAGGGCGGTTCGGGAGGAGGCCCCATCCCCTAACTCCACCCCTCATGTCGTATGAGCCCCAACCACGCCCGGCGGAGACCATCTGGCCGATCGCGACCTCGGCTGACTCGTTGTCCGCGCAACTCGAAACGTTCCTTCACCGGTCGAAGTACGTCCTCGGCCACACGCCATCGACGCAACAGTGGTACGTGACCGGCGTCCGCAGCTTTCTCCGCTTCGTCGAGGCCACGAACCTCGCGTGGCCGATCACCATCTCGACGGATCTGCTCGAGACGTGGCTCGGGTGGATGCGCGAGCAGCGGCTGAGCGGTGTGACGCTCAAGACGTACTGGAAGGCGTTCGAAATGTTTGTTCGCGCGATCGCCGAGCAAGCCGGAGCAAGCAATCCGTTCGAAAAAGCGCACACGCCGAAGCTGCCCCAACACAACTACAAGGCGCTGACGCCGCCAGAATGCGAGCACCTCCTCGCGACCGTGCGGAACTACCCGTGGCAGTCGGATTTCGAGCGCGTCCGAAACACAGCGATCATTGCGATCGCGCTCTACGCCGGCCTTCGAAAACGCGAGATCCTTCGCCTGGAAGTCGAAGAAGTCGACCTCCAGGACGGAACGATTCAGATTCGGAAGGGAAAGGGCCGGAACGGCGGGAAAGATCGCACGGCCTACATCCCGGCGGAGCTCACGGAGGTCCTCTCGGCGTATGTACGTCTTCGGCGGCTCCATCACGTCACCGCACCCGCCTTCTTCGTGTCGGCGCGAAACCGCGGTATCGGGCCACAAGTACTCCGCGAGGTTGTTGAAAGAGTGCGAAGCGCGTCCGGCATCTCGTTCTCGCTCCACGTCCTGCGTCACTCGTTCGTGACGATGCTCCTGCGACAAGGCGTGCCGCTGCACATCGCGCGCGACTTGGCAGGCCATGCATCCATCCAATCGACCGAGGGCTACGCGCGCGTGTTCCGTGAGGATCTGAAGCAGCATATTCAGGCGGTGCGATTTACGACGTAGTCACACGATCAGCTTCTGCACCTCCGCGCGGTACTCGCCTTCGAAGACATGCGAGTACCGCTGCAACATGGCGAGCTGCGTATGTCCGAGAAGATCCATGCTGACGCGGTCGGGCACGCCGGACTGCCGAAGCAGGGTTGCGTAGGTGTGCCGCAGACGATGAGGCGAGACGTGAATGGCCGTCTTGTCGCTGATCGTTGCGAAGAGTGCTTTCATCGCCCCTTGCGTAAGCGCCCGGCCTTGAAGGGAGACAAAGAACGTGGGTGCCACCGGGCGCAAACGAGCCCGCGTATCCGCGTATGCCGAAAGGAGAGTCCGCAGCTGTGGCGTCATGTATGCGGTCCGGTCCTTTCCGCCGTCGCGGCCCTTCCCGTGTTGAATGCGGATCGTGCCTTGAACGCAATCCACGTCCTCCTTCACAAGGCGCAGCACTTCGCCGCTCCGAAGGCCGGCAAGAAGCATCGTTCCCACCATCGCGGTGTTCCTGCGCGTAAAGAACGGGAGTCTCCATTCGAAGTTCTCGACGAAGTTCAACACCGTCTTCGCGGCGTCGCGCGTGAGACTCTTTGGAAGGACGCGGCCGACGCGTGGCGGCGGTATCCAATCGAACGGGCTCGCCATACCTCCTGCGCGGGCAAGGCGGGTGCAGAGTGCTTTCATGCCGCCCCAATACGTTCGGACGGTCACTCGTCCGATGCCGCGCGCAAGGAGCCAGGCGCGCCACGCAACGAGCGCCGCCTCCTGCCGGTAGAAATCACCGCTCAGAAAGTCATCCGCGGCTCTCGTTTCGATGAGGTAGCTGTGGAACGAAAGATACCCGGAACGCATCCACAGCATCGTGGACTGCGTGAGCTGCTCATAACGCAGCACACGCTCAATCGCTCCGTGAGCGGCAGTGTCGAAATGCTCCATTGAAGAAAACTGAAATGGGCGAAGCATGGTAGGTGCGACGCCTGGCGGCACGAGGGTCATTGGCGCGAACGGCAGGGCAACAGACGGGTGGATCAACGCTGAGGGTGCGCGCAGAGGAGCGCGCCTGGAACGCTCAGTCATCACATGTGGGTTAAATGTACGAAGTCGATCGCGACAGAGTGAGCGCAAGACGCGGCGGGTATCGACAGCCGATCCGCAAGCATGAAGGCGCAGGCGACAGTTCATTGAGGTTGCATGATCACAGACGACATGCGGCGGAGTACCACCTCGCCATCGACAGCCCGATCGAGCTCTTCACGCACGTCGGGCTCAGCTGAAGACGGCGTAGGCGGAACGTCGGTCGGCCGGAGCACGCGGATGCGGCGAGCCTTGTAGGGCCGGCTCTTGAGGAGCCAATAGCAGGTGCCGACCGGGAGATTCGCGAGATCGCGCGTTCTCCAGGCGATCTCCTCGGTCGCGTCGAGGAGTGGTTCCACCATCTTCTCGTTCGGACGCACTTGTTCGCGGAAGACCGTGCCCTGCGGTTCAAAGATGTCGGGCGCGAGAGCCCGCGCTTCGCGGTACGGCATCCGGAAGTAGAACTGTCTGCCCGTGTTCCCGAGAAGGTGCGGTCGGAAGGATGCGGGGAAAAGCGATAGCCCTTGTGCCGCGAGCGTGACGAACACGTTGTACTTGCGCGCCGCGACAAGAAAATCCTCAAGGCCACTCCCGGCGCCCGCGAGAACATGCGCCTCGTCGAGGAGGAGCGCGTACGGTTTGCGCTTCTCGGGTCTGAGTGACTCACGGCCGAGCGCGGCGGTTTGGAGGATGTTCACGAGGAGCCGTCCCATCACGTCCGCGGTCGTCCCCAAGTAGCCCTTCGCGAGGTTGATGAGGAGCGTCTCGCCGCGGTCCATCGCGCCGAAGAGATCGACCTTCGAATCGGACCGCCCGAGGAACCGTTGAACGGCGACGGATCCGAGGAGCGGTTCGAGCTTGTTTAGGACCGCGGAGACGTACATCTCCTCGCGCTTGCCGTAGCGCTTCGTGAAGTATGCGCGGGTCGTCGGCGACGCATGCTGCACGATGCCGAGCCGCACGGCGGGCAGAAGAAAGAACTGCGGAAGGTCGGCGAAGCTGAAGACGACATTCGCGTTCAGCCGCGCTTCGATGCAGGCGCGAATGGCGACCCGCATGAGCTCTTCCACCTTCACGCCCCACGCCCAGGACGCGGCTTCTTCCCCCGCATAGAGTCGCTTCAGCGTTCCAACGAGGAGATCGACCTGCCGGCCCGGATCGACGCCCGGCATGGGAGCAAGCGGGTTGAACGACGGGAGCGTGTCGGGCTTCGTGAAATCGATGCGGATCATCTTCTTCGCATCGAGCGCCGCCGCATGGGCGCTCACGCGCGAATAGAGATCGCCGTGGAGATCCATCAGCGCGAACGGCCGCTCCGTTCGCAGGCGGTAGAGCGCGAGCGACTCCATGAGGCTCGACTTACCACTGCCGGTATTGCCGAGGATCAGCGTGTGATGGGCGAGGTCTTGGGGCGCGAGGTGGACGGCGAGCGTGCCGCCGCCGGGGACGGCGTAGGTCGCGAAGGCGAGGCCCGTGCGCTTCCGCTGCGCGGCGACGAATGGGTCGGCCGCCCAGAAGGTCGCCCACGCTTGGCGCGCGCGGCTTACCGCCGTGTCGAAGGTGAGGAGGAGCGGCTCGGGCGGGAGGAGCCGTATTTGGAGCGTCGCGACGAGAAGGGCGGCGAGACTGGCTGCCGCGATCCCGATGAAGAAGATGGTGAGAGGGGTCATCGGAGGAAGAGGTGAGGGATGCGGGCCGCGAGCGTGAGGAGCACGATGAGGAGGACGACCGCGAGCGCGAGACGGACGATTTGTTTTCGGGCCTGTCGAAGGAATGGGAGCGCGAGAAGCCGGAGCCGAAGCCGCTGGGCGGCGGTCGGCGGCGAGGGATCGCGGACGACAAGCGACCCGTTCAATGGATGCGGCGAGAGGAGCGCGTGCGCGTGGAGGCGCCGGAGGTGCCACTGCGCATGGAGGCGCCCCCGAAGGCGCACGCTCGTCACGATGTCGTCGATGCGTGCGAGCCCCTCGTGCGTGTCACGCGAGAGGAGGAAGAGGAACACGGCGAAGGTCGTGCGCCCGAGGAGCGGGAGGGTCTGGACGAACCAGTGCGACGGCAGGTCATGGCGGCGCGTGACCCACGCAGACGCGGCTTCTTCTGCCATCACTTCGACGGTCACCGTGTCGACGCTGTTCCCCTCCTCCACCTGATAGACGATGAGACCGTGGTGCGTGAGCCGGTCGAGCCAGCGGGAGACGCCTCCCTCGCTCGCCCGGAGCGCCCATGCGAGATCATGAAGACGCAGTCCGCGCTTGCCCCGGCGCTGCCGCAGCGCCCGGATGAGGAGGAGCAGGAGCGCCTCGTCGCGTCCCACGCGGCCGACGATGACGAAGAAGGCACCGAGGTCTGCGGAGACGGTCGAGAGACCTTCGACCAGTGGCTCATGCGGCGCAAGAACACGGAACCGCACACGGTCGTCAGAGCGCGATGTATCACTGCTGGGCATGGAGGGCGAGGGAAGATGGGGAGGGTGTGGTGGCTGGGGCGAGCGGGACGAGATCGACGCGGCGCATGCGCGAGAGAAAGACGCGGCGCAAGTAGTCGTCCGTCGCCGCCGAGGGCTCGGTCGTGCTCGTGACGACGACAGGGCGCAGGATGTCGTCGCGCTGCCGGAGAAGGTCCGCGACGACCGGATGGAGGAACTCGACCCGCTCGATGATGAGAAGCGGCGCAACCAGCGCGGCGCGCCGGTCCACCGCCACGGGTTCTTTATCGGCGCGGAGCAGCACGACACGTACGTCCTTCGCATCGAACGCCTGCCGCAGGTAGCTCACGGACGAGGCGAGAAGCGCCGTGTCGTCGCTCACGATGAAGAGGCCGCGTGCTGCATGGGTGAGTTCCTCCGCGAATCCTACGATGTACCGTTGGAGCATGTTCGTCGCGGCGATGGGAAGGTTCGCCGGGGCGACGATCGCGGGACTCTTCTCCTCGGGCTTGTGGTAGTCGCGGGCGTGCTGCCATGCGACCCCCTTGATGATGGCGTTGTCCCCGAAGCGGTCGACGATGCGCGAGTAGGTCGTGAAACTCACGCGCCGCCGCCCGGATCGGAGTTGGCCAAGGGTGACCTCGCTGATACCGAGTTCCCGTGCAAGATCCTTGAGGGTCCACCCCCACGGACGCGTGAGGGCAAGGAGTTCGGCGATGAGGCGCGGCGGGCGAGGCATGGCAGATGCGGTTCGTTGTGTGACATCGCCATTGTCGCAGTCCACCCCGCACCCCTTCGAGGGCGCGGTGATCGGAGCGATGCAGCTTGCATGGGCTGCTTTCGCGTCGGGATGCGCCGGAGGTCACGCTCGTGACGTCGCCGGTGCATCGCCGAAGGGGCGAGGGATTGTCGGTCGATCGTCTCTTTTGGGTATACGTCTCCATGCTACCAATCGCGCGGCACCATGTCGTCACTCACGACCACGGGCGAGACGCGCCCTTCTGAAAAACGGCGTCTGGATGCGGCGTAGTCTCTTGACGAACTGTAGAAAAGATTTACGACAGCACTTCGTCACTCGGCATGACGGCGACACGAACGATGCAGGATGCATCGTCGACCGCCGTCGTTCATGCAGGCTGCATCGGAAACGAACCCGTGCGGGCTGCACGGCATCGTGGGGTCGGGGCATCCCTTGAACGGCAACCCGGCCTAGCGTGGAAGGGCGATAACAAACATCTACCCCTTCCTCCATGCGAAACAGCATTAACGACGCCGAGAACCCGGATGGCGACACCGACCACACTATTAATGTGGAACACGGAACACCAAAAGGACCGCTGCCGGATGCGGCATCCTCGGTCCCGAAAGGTACCCCCTATTGTGACGAGCTCGGGAACCAAACGGACGGCCCCGATGGCACGGATGGCAGGCCGCGAAACACCCCCATCACCGAACCGCGCGACCAGGTCACGAAAGGTCGGGAGGGACGAAGGAGCATTGAATCCCTCACCCCGAAGGAGCGCGATCTCCTTGCATGGGTGGTCCTCCTCCGGTTTGCATCGTATCGCCAGCTCCAGGCACTGCATGGCGACGGGCGTGATGCGAGCCTCCTCCGTCGCCAGATTGCGGGACTCATCGAGCGCGGCTTCCTCGCAAAGTGGGATCGGCCAGGAAGGAAACATCGCGGGCAGCGGTACGTCCTGCCGACCGCACCGACCCTGCAGCACCTCGTGCGCTACCTTCGGGACGCGACGACGCATGAGCAGTACGCGCCCTTGCTTCGCCTCATGCTGCCGGCGGAACGCCGACGCCCGTTTTCCTTAGAGGACCGTGACCTCACGAAATGGCTCCCGCATCAACTTGAGGTGAACGAGCTCGTGACGCGCATCCGCCTCGCGCGCCCGGCGATCGGTTGGGCATCGACGTGGGAAGCGCCGTTTTCGACGACGATCGGGTTTCTTCTCGCGCCCCAACCGGACTACGTCCTCGTCGAGGGCGACCCAGGCGCGGAGACGATCGTCTTCGGTGAGCATGATCGCGGGACGGGCGACATCGCGACTTTCATCGAGCGGAAGATCGCCCTCTATGACGCGCTTGCGCAGTTCCCCGACCTCTGCACGGAACAGTTCGGCCTCGCAAGGTTGCGCGTCGACGTCACGGTCATTGATGTAAAACACCACGAGCCCATGAAGCGTCTCCGGGCAATGCTCGACGCCGCGTCGTCGGCGATGCACCCGGAGCTCTTTCGCTTCACGCTCGGCGGATGGCTCTACGCCTACCCGAGCGAGAACGTCTGGTTCTCCTCGGCACGCGTTCCCATCAAGGACTCGCTCCACTGGCCGGATCATCACGTCCCGGCGGGATCGTGAGCGTGCACGCCGGACGAACACGCGGCACGGTTCATCGCATACCGCAGCGAAACCGTCCCCTGCACCCTGCATCGGACGCGCGTCCGCACCCTGCTCGGAACCCGCGGAACAGTTGACAATGACGGCGTTCGGTAGCGAAACCGCTGCCCCTTTCCAACCCGGGCCTTCGCCTCGCACGCCGCCATCGTCATCGACGCCGGCAGACGTGACGGACGAAGGAGTATGGCCGGACGACGTTCTCCAGCGGTCGACGCGAGCCCCCGATAGCACGCGCATCGGATCACTCCGCGCGCCTTTGTGCCGCACCGATCCTTCGCGCGGCTATCCCCCGCTTTTCGCGCCGATCGCCTGAGGGCGTCGTCATCGCGCCATTTCCTCATCGTTCCATTTGCGCCCCGCCGGCGACGCTCCCGCGCGGCCGGTGCGGTCGTGTTGACCGCGGTTGCCTCTCCGATCCCCTTTGCAGGCCAAAAGTGCCCACTGGATCGAGAACGCGCCGCGCGATCCCTCTGCGCCGGTCGCCTGGGGGCGTCATCGACGCCTCACATCGATATCAAGGAGGCGCAATGCATCTCGTCCACATTCAGAAACGTCCCTACACCGTCATCAACGGAAAAGATTTCGCGGTCTATCGCTTCTTCGAGCCGGGACGCCACGGCCCGCTGTTTCTCCAAGTCGCCGGACGCACGCAGCTCACGAAGGAGGATCTGCCGACCGATGACTGGATCGTGCTGCAGACGCGGGCCGGTACAACACGCGTGAGCACGGCGTGGCGAAAACCTTGGTTCGATTACAAGCTCGACGCGACGCGGAAGCTCGCATTCCTCGGCGGCTCGACCGAAGGCTCGTATTACCTCGCGCTCCGCTACATCGTTCGGCGCTTCGGCGTCACAACCGATGAGGCCACGATCGCAGAGCGCGCATCCGATCTCACGAATGGTATCGATCTCCCGTGCAGCTCCATCTTCGAGAAGACGCGGGATACCGCACTCACCGAGACGGATCTGGTCACGCTCGAACTCCCGTCGTTCTTCGACGCAACGGCAACAGCGGAGCTTCTCGGCTCGGGAGGCACGGCATGACCGAGCCGACCCGAGTACGTGCGCTCACCGTCGCTGACGACGACTGGATGAACGGCGGGGAGGACGCGAACCACCTAACAACGATCCTCGTTATTAACGGCACGTTCCACCATCTCGAAGCGATCCGCATCCACGAGGACGATGACGATGGCCGGCAACATGCCGCGTCGCCGGAGTTCGAAGAGATCGTCGACGGGATGTTCCTGATCGGCGGCGACGGTCCGTTCGATACCGTCTCCATCAAAGGCGACTTGTATGTCCTCGTCGTCGTCCCCTTCCAGTAGTCCTCTAACTCACGCTCGCACGTACCCAACCAGTAGCCCTACGGAAAGGGCTGCAACCGCGATGTCGATCGGATTCTCGGCTGTTCCGTTGAATCCGCTCATCACTCGCTTAATCGTCATCTCCTTCAAGTAGTCCTCCGTCGCTGCTACCACTCTGATCTCCATTTCCGCTGTTCCACGAACCGTTCAACCGAAAGGAGCGGCCATGTTCGTTCTTAAGAAGGTCGTCATGGTCTGCGCATGCGGCCACTCCAAGCGCGACCACTGGTGCACCAAGCTCCGACCGCAAGGCAGATGCCTTGTCTGCTCCTGCTCCGCTTTCAAAGCGGAGCTCGTTTGCACGTGCGGTCATGGAAAGAAAGCGCATGCCAAAGGTCCATGCCACGAGGGGGACGGCTGCAAAGTCTTCCGACCAACCGCGTGAGAGTAAATGACAAATGGGACCACGAGTCCCAAGAAGGAGGAAAGGCGACCAAGACGGAAGTCCCAAACCAGTTGTGGGAACACCCTCGCGCATTGTGCGCGGGGGTTTCCTTTCTTGCCACGAAGAGAAAAGGAGGCTCACCCCGAAGATGAATATTCATGTCGTGAGCCTCAATCTCGAAGGGGACCAGGTCGGCATCTGGGCCACCGTCCACGCGGAGAAAGCCGACGCGCTCGTAGCGCGGCTCGAAGACGACTACGGCAGCGATGACGTGTTCGTTGGTGTCTACCGCGCGACGGTTGTTCTCGAGCAGGAGATCGATACCGGCCCCACAAATCCCCTCGGCATCCCGCTCATCGTCCGCAACGAGCAGCAGTCCCTCTTCTAGCTCCCGCCTCGACCCGCTTCGTCGCTTCACGTACCAGCAGTGCAACACGCAACCACACGAGCGCACCGCGTAGGTGTGCAAAGGAGAACATGCCCATGAAAGACCCGACGAGTCTTCCGCCCGCCGATCTCGCGCGGATCATCGCGGACATCCAGGCATTCCTCTGGCTCGACGTCGATCGCAACGCCGAATCGTTCTGGAATCCGGAAAAGGAATGGGACTTCGATACGGTCGAGAACATCGCCGGGCTCCTCAGTGAGTTCGGCCTCGAGCCGGTTGCCCCATCCCCGACCGTGCCCTAGTCGTCCATCGCGCGTTCCGCGCACCCATCACCACAACCAACTCGGAAAGGAGGGCACTCTCGTGTCCACAGTCGACGTGTCGACCGGCACTGCCTACGCAGGCCGCGACGCAAACCATGCATTGAGTTTTCGGCAGTTCAACAAGAGTAAACACGCGCAGTACTTCACCCCCGTCTGGCTCACCGATCTCCTCTTCGAAGCCTTTAACCCCCTCATGCCGGCCGAAGGACCGGCAAGTGTTTCCGTGCTCGACCCGACCTGCGGCAGCGGACGATTGCTCGCACCGTTCCACGCAGCAGGGTGTGCGGTGCTCGGGATCGAACTCGACCAGCTCGCGGCGGACCACGCGCGGTTTGTCCTCGGGAACCAAAACGTGCGCACCGGCGACCTTCTCGATTACCGCCATCTGCTGACGAACTTCTCGCTCGTCGTGACGAACCCGCCGTACGGCATCTACTGGACGCCGCCGGACGCGGGTGAGGTCTGGACCTGCGAAACGTCGGGGGGGCTCATCGAAAGCCAGGGCGCCACGCTGGAGATCGCGGCGCGCTCACTCGTCTATGGCGGCTACCTCGTCGCGATCATTCCCACGAGCACCTTCCAGAGCGCGAAAGACCGATTCGTCCGCGACATCCTTTACAAGCAGTTCGAGCCGGTCTTTCACGCAACACTCCCGAACCTCTTCGCGGAGGAGTACGGCATCGCCGTCGAGGTCGACCTCGTCATCGCGAAGCGCGCGTATCGCGGCCGCGGCGCCGCCTGGAATCCGACACCGCTCACCGTTGACGGCGAAGATGGTCCGGGACGTCTCCGATACGCACTCTCCCGCGCGCTCCTCGACGCATCGAAGCTCGCGGTCTCCACCCACACACCCGTTCCTGTTCTCTCTCGTCTCCTTGCCATCACGCCGTCGATTGCGGTCCGCGTTACGCCGAAGGGTCTCAAGGCTGCGGCCGACGTCGATGGGCTTCTCAACTTCCTCGATGAAACCGTGACCGCGTTCGATCCCGTCCGCGGCATCGAGCACGGCATGGTGTCGGCAACGCTCTCGCCGGCGTCGCTTCTCACGCTCGGCCCGCGCGCCGGCGTGGAGTCGCTCGCGTGGCTCGGCTTCGATCCCACGATCTCCGAACGCGACCAACAGTCGATCCTGCGGCTGCAGGAGAAGTACCGCATCCTCAAAACCCCGATCTATCCCCCCGAGGCACACCAACGCCTCGCCTACATCGAAGACAGGAGCTATATCGCGAAGGCGACGCTCTCGGTCAACGACGAGCCCTGCTTCACAGAAGGGAAGGCGTACCACCTCCGGCCCTCGTGGATTCGCAATCGCGAAGTCGCGTCGGTCGAAACGGTCTTCGATGAGCGCGAAGGCAAGGACGTCGAGCTCATCACCTCCGTCGATCGCGGCTACCTCGCCTTCCAAGTCGTTACCGATGCTGGCCCGCGCACGTTCCGCGAAGTCGATGCGGCCGATGTCGAACTCCTCACCGCCGCCTTCGAGCTTCCCGATGTTCCGGATCTCTCCACCGTCGTTTCCTCGCGCGTCACGCAGCACCGCACCGTCGTGTCCCGCATCGCCCCCTTCCTGTTTCCGTTTCAGCAAGAAGACGTGTCCCGCTTGGCCTGCAAGCCGTTCGGCTATCTCGGGTATGAGCAGGGCGGCGGGAAGACCGTCACATCCGCCGCCTGGGCGCGGGTGCGCGGCTTCAAGCGTGTGCTTGTCGTCTGTCAGTCGTCACTCGTCGAGAATTGGCTCAACGAGCTTCGCCAGTTCGGCTTCCATGCGCAGCGCCTGACGACACACGCCGCGGTCGATGTCATCCAACAGGAGAAGCGAAGGAGGCTTCTCCCGGCGGATACCCAGTTCTACATCACCTCGTTCGAGTTCCTCTCGCTCACCGGCCCGCGCGTATACGACGCGTGGAATTGCCAGACATTCACGAAGGACGGGCAGATCCACCACACCGTCACGGATAACACGAAGGCGACGTGCGCCGTCTGCAAGCGTGCCTACGCCGATGTCGTAAAGGAGTGCCCCAAATGCCTGGATGAAAGCGCATGGACGGGCGAGCACTGCAACGCGTGTGGCTACCAAGCCTGGTCCGCATCGCGTGACAGCCGGCAATGGCCCGCGTACAAGCGCGTGCAGAAGCTCTTCTCGGCGGTCCTCGTCGATGAAGCGCAGCTTGCGAAGTCGAAGAACACGCTACGCGGTCGTGCCATCCGCGCGCTCAAGCCCAAGGGAAAACTCATTCTCACGGGCACGCTCATGAAGGGCTTCGCGCACGATATTTTCTGGAATGTCGCGTGGCTCCTCGGCTTCGATAATCCGCTCTTTCCGTACGCGTATCGGGGCGGCACGAAGCGATTTCTCTCAGAATTTTCCACCGTGCAGTTCGTCAGCCGCCAATTCGAAGACACGCTCTCAGAGGGGCGCGGCAAAGTGCTTCCCGAGGTCAGTAACCTCAACCGCTTCTGGCGCCTCATGGCGTCCTTCTCCGTTCGCCGTCGCAAAGACGACATCTTCGAGCTTCCCGCCAAACAACGAAGCATTGTTCTCCTCAACCTCGATACCGCGCACCGCAGTCTCTACGCCGGGTATGCCGAATGGGCGCAGAACGCGATCGCAAAGGCGCTCCGCGAATCGGACGGCAATCCGAACATGGGGATCATCTCCGGTGCGCTCTGGAAACTCCGCTACGCCGCAACGTGTCCCGTCGCACGTGACTACCTCGATCGCGGCGTCCTCGAAGCAGAGACGTGGAACAAGCTCGAGAAGATCCGCGAGATTGTCCGCGCCGCAGCGGATCGCGGCGAGAAGACGATCGTCTTCTCCGGCCTTCGCACGATGGTCCCGGCGATCGTGCGGCATCTCCAACGGCACGGGCTCGCCGTGCTTCCCATCACCGCCGAGGTGCAGACGAAGAAGCGCTTCGGGCTCCTTCAGGAGTTTTCGCGCTCGCCGGACCTCTGCGCGATCGTGGCGTCCCTCAACTGCCTCAACCGTGGTTTCACAATCACCGCGGCGAACCACGTCATCCTCGTTGATCTGGAGTACTCGCCCGAAGCGACCGAGCAGGCGGAGGACCGCGTCCACCGGCCCGGCCAAACGAAGCCCGTCTACATCCATTACCTCCTCTCCCGCGACACGATTGACCAGGTCATGCACGAGATCCTCATCCAGAAGGCGCAAGCCATCCGGCACGCGATCGACGGCAAGGCGCGGTTCGAGGATGTCGCAGAAATCCTCAAGCGCGCCACGGGCGACGTGCAGCTCGAGATCGCGAAACGAATTCAGCTTCTCCCCGCTATCGTCCCCGATCTCTCGCTGAAAGCGCTCGACTTCTCCCCAATCGTCGTTCCCGATGTCGCGAGCCATATCACCATCGACGAGCGCCTCGATCCGGTCTTCATGCACATCCCAACGCTCGTGAAGCAGCTCTCGCTCTTCGGTCTCTAACCCCACCTCTCGGACGGCGTCCGCCGTCTCTTCACTCCAACCGTCGCCATCAGAAAGGAGTCCCGATGGACTGCTCCCACGACACGCACGCCCGTGATCCTTCGGATCGGATCGCGGTCCGCCCGTTCCTCGTCTGCCTCGCGTGCGGCATCGTCGGTGTCACCTGCGACCGCTGCACGCGGTTCTCCCCCACGCCATCTCTCGGCTACGTGCCCGACGCTTGGTGCCGCGCCTGCGATTGCTGTCCGACGTGCTGCACCGAGATTGATCGGGGCCTTACGCCCGAGGATGTTGTCACCGCGATCGAGCGCTCCGTCCAGGCTGTCGCCGACAGCTGGATTGCGCGCTCCATCCGCGCAGCTCCGACGCGTGACGAAGCGATAAAGGTCGCGCGCGGCGAGTGCTCGAAGGGCGGCATGAGTCGTCTCGGCTTCTCCATCTCCGGTTTCCGCGACCGCTTCAACCAAGGCCGCGGTCTCACCGTCGAGTTCGGGCATGGCAAAGGCGTCGTCTCGTGGGCGGCGATTGCGGACTACGTCCGCGCGCCATCTCCCCTCGCCGGATCGTCCGTTCCCGCCCAGCAGCTCGCACTCTTCGGCTGACGCAGCATCCGGTCACCCCACATCTTCGCCGCAGACACTCCTTCGGGCCCATCTGCGGTCCCGCCTTCTCTCTTCACCCTGAAAGGAATACGTATGGACCTCATGACGCCCGAGCTGCGTCTCCGGCTTCGCCCGTTTCCCCTCGGCTCCCAAGAGGGCCTTTGCGACAACGCGAAGGTCCTCGTGAAGTTCTTCTTTCCCGCCGGCCGCTACACGTTCTTCGTGACGGAAGCCGAGCCGCGCGGGAAAGACCTTCTCTTCTTCGGCTTCTGCGTCTCACCCCTCGGCCCCGACTGCGATGAGTGGGGCTACACGTCGCTCACGGAGTTGCTCTCCGTGCGCATCCGCGGTCTCACGATCGAACGCGATCTCCACCTGCCGTTTGCCACCCACACCGTCGGCGAGCTTCTCCGCTCCGCCGCGTAACCGCAGCACGAACCTTAAAGAAAGGAGCAGCCCCAATGGACCTCGTCCTGAAGCTGCGAGAGCTGCGGAAGTACCGCAACCTCTCGCAAGCCGACGCCGCGAAGAAATCCGGCCTTGGCGTAAAGACCTTAAGCTCGTTCGAAACGGGTGAACGCATCGAATCAATGAAGCTCGTCCAGTTGCAGCGGCTCCTCCGTGTCTACGCCGTCACGGAGGCCGAGTTCTTCTCCACCGCCATCGAGCACCTGCTCGCGCCGTGGGAACACGAAACGGCAGAAGAGATCGATTCCCTCGTCTGTACCCTCCGATCCCTTCCGTCGTCCGTGCAACACGTCATCACCGACAAGCTTCGCCTCGCGATCGACCTCGCCCGCGATTTCGCGCCGACTCCACGGACCCGCCGCCAGGACGCTGCCGGTCGGCAATCCGCCGCCGTCCAGTGATCTGACCCGTCGACGCCGGCGTTCCGAACGCCGCGCGTCGTCATCGCTGCACCCAGCCCTCCATTCACGCGGCGCGGACGTTCCCGCGTCCGCGCCACCTCTCAACAAGGAGAATTGATATGCACTGTCGTTCGTACGCGGTCCGTGTCGACGCCGATACCTGCCGGCGGCTCGTCCGCCTGCAACGCGGCACCGGCACGCCGATCCGAAAGCTCGTCAATGCGCTCTTGCGCGACTACCTCGACCTCACCGGTCGTCCCGTGCATACCGCACGGCGTTGCCGGAGGCCCCGATGATCTCGCGCATCGCCGACATGCCCCTCGATGAACAACCCCGTGAGCGCCTCGCCCGCCACGGCGTGGAAACACTCTCGGATGCCGAACTCGTTTCGGTAGTACTCACTGCGTCCCGCGGGCGGAGTACCCTCGATGTCGCACGAGCGGTGCTCAGTGACGGGCTTCTCGCACTCGCCCGGCGCGACTGGCGCACCTATGCGCGGGTGATCGGAATCGGGGAGGCGAATGCCTCGAAGATCGCCGCATCCTTCGAACTCGGCCGCCGGTGCGTCATACGCGACACGCCCATGGACGATCCCGTGCGCGATCCAGAGGCGCTGGCGCGAACGCTTCTCGTCCGCTACGGTCACCATGTCCAGGAGCACCTCGGCGCGGTCTACCTCGACGCGAAGCATCGCGTCATCCGCGAACGTGAGATCTACGTCGGCACAGTGAATTCCGCGACCGTCTCGACACGCGACGTGTTACGCCATGCGCTCGATGATCACGCGGCGGCCGTCATCGTCTTCCACAACCATCCATCGGGCGACCCAGCGCCGTCCGCCGAAGACCTCCTCTTCACGAGGAAACTCGAGGAGGCGGGGAACGTACTCGGCGTCGACGTCCTCGACCACCTGATTCTCGGGAGCAACCAGTACGTCTCGCTAAAGCAGCGAGGCATGATGTAGGAAACACGCGGGACCGTTTGGTCCCGCGTTTTGAGTTGCCACTTGGTGGACTTTGTCGTGGACAGGAAATAGGGGCTCGCTATCCTCATAGCGTGGAAAGACTCAACGATAGCGCGGTCGAGGCGTTCATAGCTGGCTTCTTTGGCTACGGCAACTGGGCGGCGCCGATCTGGTTCATCGGAATGGAAGAGGGAGGCGGTGAAACGATCGCTGAAGCGGGGCGTCGGATCGAAACGTGGCGGGTTCGTGGCTCAACCTCGAAGACCTCGTGGAGTACCACTACGCAATTGGGATCACCAAGCACTTGTGTACTCGGCCGGCACTCCAGCCCACGTGGAGCAAGCTCGTGCACCTGCTTCTCGGGATGAACGAAGAGACTGCGACCGATGAACGAGTCCGCGCCCTCCAGTCCAAGGAGTTCGGCCGCAGGGGCGGCTCCACCGCGCTGGTGGAGTTGCTTCCCCTACCGGCGCCCGGAATCGGACACTGGATCTATGGTGACGCCACGACGATTCCCTACCTTTCCTCGCGGGAGCGGTACAGGAGCCACGTCGTTCGGCACCGGATTGCAGCCATCCGGGAACGCGTCGCCGGCCAGGGCCTAAAGCGGTGATGTTCTTGGGTCTGTCGTATGCCGCCTATTGGTCTGAGATCGCTGGCCTGCCGCTGCCACGGGAGGTAGACGCACTCGCAAAGGGGCGAACGTCGCAAACGCTCTTCATTGCTGCCAAGCATCCCGTCGCGCGAGGCGCATCCAACGCCTACTTCCGCGGTGTCGGCGAGTTGATCGCGAAGGAAAGCGACCAACGCCTTTCCCGGCATGAACCCGTTCTGTAGGATGCAGAGGCATGTCCTCCTCCCCCACAACAGCGGACGCTACTCCCGAACAAGGACAGACCGTCCGCGTACGGAACAAAGCCTGGGCCGTCGACGCGGTGAAACGGCTCCCGTCGACTCCCTCGCCGCTACACCGAGTCACGCTACGATGCGTGAGCGACGATGGCGTGGGCCGCGTGATCGACGTCATATGGGAGCGCGAGATCGCACCAGCCATTCTTGAGAATGCGGGGCTGCCGGCCCCGGTCGGGCTGGATGCACCTGAAGAATTCGGCGCGTTCCTAGACGCGCTCCGGTGGACATCCGCATCGATGGCGGAGGGAAACGCGCTCCAAGCCCCGCTTCGTGGTGGCGTCGAGATTGAGGACTATCAGATTGTGCCGGTTGCCCGCGCTGCAGCTATGCCGCGCGTTCGGCTTTTACTCGCCGACGACGTCGGGCTTGGTAAAACGATTGAGGCGGGCCTCATCGCACAAGAACTCATTCATTCGCATCGAGCGTCGCGAATCCTCGTCATCTGCCCCGCGCATCTCAAGTCCAAGTGGCTTGACGAGATGCAGGAGAAGTTTGGGTTGGATTTTCGCGTGATCGATCGCGACTCCTACGCGCAGCTTCGGAGGGAGTTCGGTCCGACAATCAACCCTTGGGCCACGTATCCGCGCATCGTGACCTCGTTGGACTATCTGAAGTCTGAACAACCCCGACGGCTCTTTGAACAGCTTCGCGACCACCGAGCGCGCGAGGGCGGGTTACGCGCGTGGGACCTCCTCATTCTGGACGAAGCGCATAACGTCGCGCCGGCTGGGCGAAAACGGTACATCCGCGATTCGGATCGCACGGCGCTGCTGCGGAGCATCGCGAATGATTTTGAGCACAAGCTCTTCCTGACGGCGACGCCGCACAACGGCTACCGGGAGAGCTTCACGGGCCTCCTCGAACTTCTCGATGATCTCCGCTTCTCCCGCGGAATCGAGCTCGACCGAAAACAGCTCGCGGCCGTGACAATCCGCCGGCTTAAAGACGAGATTCTTCGACCTGATGGCAGCCGACGATTCCCGCCTCGACGTGTTCTACCACGCGACGAGGAGCGCGATCCCACGCTCTATGTGGATCTCACAGCGAAGGAGCGAGAACTCTTCACGACGCTGGATGCCTACACCGCGTCGCGTCTTTCCGAGGGATCTGGCGACGAGGGTTCCGCGGACGCGTTCGTCCTCACGCTTCTGAAGAAACGGGCGCTCTCGTCTCCGCTTGCACTCCGCGAGACGGTGCTTGTTCACGCAGAAACCGTCGGCGTCCGCGAGCCCCTTGGTCTCGGCGATTCGCTCTTCCGTTCGCTGGCCGACAGGGAAGAAGAGGAATGGGAGGACGACGAAGAGAAAGAAACGTTCCTTGCCGCCGCAACGGACGCAGCATCGCGATTGCTGACCGTGACCTCCGAGAAGGAACATGACCTTCTGAAGCGCCTTTTCGACCTCGCGGAGGAGAATCGCCGGGGGCCTGACTCGAAAGCGAGCGCACTCCTGGGATGGATTGAGACAAACCTTCGCGATGACGGCGGCTGGAACAACGAGCGCGTAATCATCTTCACTGAGTACCGTCACACGCTGGAGTATCTGCTCGAGATCCTGACTGCCGCCGGTTTTGGCGACGTCATCCTCACAATTTACGGCGGCATGCCCGAGCGGGAGAGGCAGCGAGTCCACGACGCATTTCAAGCGGAAATCGGCGTCCACCCGGTCCGAATTCTTCTCGCGACGGACGCGGCATCCGAAGGCGCTGACTTCCAGAACACGTGTAGAAACCTTATCCACTACGACATCCCTTGGAATCCCGTGCGTCTCGAACAGCGGAATGGTCGTATTGACCGTCACGGTCAAACCGCCGATGAAGTTCGCATTCACCACTTCGTGTTCCGCAATCACGCCGACTCCGAGTTTCTTCAGCGTGTTGTAGAAAAGGTGGAATCGATTCGCGCGGATCTTGGAAGCGTCGGGACAGTCATTGCCGATGCCATTCGAGCGAAGGCTCTCGGAAAGACGGTGGACCTGTCGCAGATCGGGACGAGTGCGCGCGTCACGCAGGCGCGTGAAGAACTCGCAGCCGCGAAAGATGTGACGGACGCCCGAGCACTGGCGGAAGCAGTGCAGCAGGCACGGAGGGAACTCGGCGCCACAACCGACCGACTGACTTCCGTCCTGCGCGTCGCTCTCTCGATGGAAGGCCTCGATGGCTCCGTGACGGTGCCTGAACCGGAGTCGATCAGGCTTTTCGCGCTACCTCCCTCGTGGTCAGAGTGTCGCCGGTTCGTGACACGCGACGTGGATCGACCGCTTACGTACGATCGCTCGTCCGCCTCACGCGCGAGCGCCTTCGTGCTCCATCTCGATCATCCGCTCTTCCGACGAGCGCTCGCGACGCTGCGGTCGCAACTCTGGAAGTCCGGGATAGATGGACGCTCCCTTCATCGCGTGACGGCAACTGAAAGCGACATCGAACGAACTACACTTACGCTCTGGGGGCGGCTTGTCCTCTTCGGCGCTGACCGGAAGGTTCTCCATGAAGGTCTCGTGTCGGCGAGTGGAGAAATCCTCAACGACGGAACGTTACGGCTAACGAGGACTCTCGTTGATATCCGTGCAGATGCCGTCCCGTCTGGATCCCTGTCCGAAGTGCGTCGGCTCATGGAGGAGCATTTCGATACGCTTCGGACAGGGCTGCTCGAACACGCAATTGAGCGGTCGGACGAACTCGATAGGCTCCTCGACGTGCGTGGCGTGAACGCGGAGAAACTCGCGCGCGCGCTCGCGACGGAGCGCATGGCGGAGATTCGCCGAACGCTGAAAGAGTGGGAGCGGGAAGCGGCAAGTCGGCAACTCTCCCTCTTCGATGACGAAGAGCGCGCCCAGCGCGATCAAGACCTTTCGGCACTCCGGGCACGACTGGAGGCGCTCGCCACCGAACGTGAGACAGAATCGAAGCGACAGCGTGTCATGTTGAAACCGGTCGCGCGTCGCGTCGATATTGTTGGGCTTCATATCGCCTTTCCAGTGACGAGAGCAGCCGATGTCGCGTAAGTCCGCAGCAGATCGGCAGCACCGATGGCTTTCGCTCGTTGATGTCACCGGCGTCGTCCTGAGCGAGCCGGTGCTCGTCGATGCCGCTCCCGCCGGCTTCCGCTCACTTGAACGCGCAGAACTCGCGCGGTTCTACCGCGAACGCGAGATTCGCGATCTTCCTATCGGTTCCACGCAGGAACCAGAACGTCATTGGGCTGACTTCATTCTTCACGACCTGCTTCGGCTGAAGCCGAAGTACTGGCGCTCCGGATCGGATATCCCCGAGACGCTCACAGCACCGCTGCCGTCGCAGGGTGAGACACTGCGTCCAACGCGCGTCCTCTACGATGGCGGCGAGCCTGTCCTAGCGCTCCTTGAGGTACCACGCGGCCAGTCCCTCGATTCGCCCTGGCGCACGACCGGAGCATGGAAGGCATCTCCGACAACGAAGCTCGAGCGTCTCCTCCGGTCGACAGGCATCGAGGCGGGGCTTCTAACGAATGGCGACTCATGGCGGCTCGTCGTAGCTTCCCCGTCGGAAACTGCGTCGTGGTTAACGTGGACGGTCGAGAGCTGGGTCGACTCGCCGAGCACGCTCGCGGCGTTCGTCGAACTCCTCGGCGAAGCGCGTTTCTTCGCGGGTCCTAGGGAAGGCACGATCCTAGCCCTCATTCGGGCAAGCCGCGCGCGTCAAGCCGATGTGGCCGACCAACTCGGTACGCAGGCGCGCGATGCGCTCACGCTCTTCGTCCGTGAACTCGACCGCCTTGACGAACGAACCAACGGTGAGTTGCTCGAAGGCTATTCGTTGGAAGAGGTATACGCGGCCGGTGTGGCGCTCATGATGCGCTTCCTGTTTATCCTCAAAGCCGAAGAAATGCTGCTCTTGCCGCATGGAGCCGTCGCTTACGACACGTCGTATGGCCTCCTGCACTTGCTCAATCGCCTTGAGCATCAGCACCGATTGGTCCCCGAGGCATTGCAGGACTCCACGGAAGGCTACGCACAGATGCTCGCCACGTTCCGGCTCATCCACGCCGGAAGCCCCGATCCCGACCTGAATATCGCTGCGTATGGCGGCAGCCTGTTCGACCCTACGGCTTTTCCCCTTTTGGAAGGGCGATGTCGCGATGGCTCGATGGTCGGAGGATGCGTACCGCTCGGCGTCACCGATGCGGCTTTACGTCGGATCCTTCGGAGTTTCAAATATGCACGACGGCCCGGCGGTGTCCCGCAGTGGGTGAGCTATCGAACGCTCGAAGTGGAGCAGATCGGCCACATGTACGAAGGCCTCCTCGATCGGGCGGTACATCGAGGACCCCGCGATGAGACGATCCTCCTCCTCCAGCCCGGCGAACCAAACACGGTGCCCCGAATGCCGCTCACACGCTTCCGCACCGAGAGTTCCGACGAGGAGATCGCTGCACTCGTTGCGGGCGAGAGTGCGAGGTCCCTGACCTCGGTTCGCACGGCGATGAAGCGCGCCGCCATTCCCCCAGAGGCGCCCCTTGCCGAGCGCCTTACGCCGCTCCTGAAGAGTGGCGGCGTTGTTCGTCCTGGCGGCCTCTTTGTCGCGGAAGGCCTAGACCGTCGCACGCAGGGTGCGCACTACACGCCCCCATCCCTCACCGATCCCATCGTCAGAAAAACGGTCGATCCCCTCCTGCGCCAAGGATCCGCAAAGGAAGTGCTTGACCTGCGTATTTGTGATCCGGCCATGGGTTCGGGAGCATTCCTTGTCCAGGTCGTCCGGGTCCTGGGCGACCGATTGGCTGATGCGTGGGATGCAGCAGTCACGGGAGCGGAAGGAAAACCTCTGACGCTGCCGTACGGCGACATCTCCACGGGCGAAGAAGGCGAACGACTCCTCCCCGAGACCCGCGAGGAACGAGTGCTTTGGGCACGGCGGTATATCGCAGAGCGATGCGTCTACGGCGTCGATCGAACGCCGCTCGCGGTCGAGATGGCGAAACTATCGCTGTGGCTCGTGACGCTCGCCAAGGAGCGCCCCTTCACCTTCCTTGACCACAGCCTGCGCTGTGGCGACTCCCTGTTAGGCATCGCGACCCCCGAGCAGTTGCGGACGTGGTCATGGGATGAAAAGGGTTCTTCCGCCCCGATCTTCGAGGAACTCCTGCGCAAGAAAATAGATGCGGCGATTCTCGCTCGAGAAGCGATTGAGCGAATGGCGACGGTGAGCGTCGTTGATGCGCAACAGAAGGCAACGCAATTACGCTTGGCCGATCGTGGGCTCCACGATGTCCGCGCCGCCGGTGATCTCCTCCTTGCGTCGTTCTTCAACGGAACGACATCGAATGCCCGCCGCCACCTCGCCGGGGACTACCTCATTCGGTGGGCGACCACACCGAAAGACGTCGAGGAACTCGCTCGCACGACGCTCGCCGGCCGACGTACGTTCCACTGGCCTGTCGAATTTCCCGAGATCTTCTTCTCACAAGGCGGGTTCAGTGCCGTCGTTGGGAATCCGCCCTTCACGGGTGGCCATCTCATTTCAGGCGTTTCGGGAGCGGTCTACCGCGCCTTTCTCGTCGAGGCCGTCGCGCACGGCGAGCGCGGAGCAGCGGATCTCGTCGCCTATTTCTTTCTGCGTGCCTATTCCCTTGTGCGGGCTGGCGGGACCATCGGGTTCCTCGCTACGAAAACGATCGCGGAAGGCGATACGCGAGATGTCGGGTTGACACAGCTCACGAGGGTCGGCGCCGAGATCTACGCGGCATACCCCAACATGCCGTGGCCGGGAGAGGCGGCCGTCGTTGTTACACAGGTCCATATCTTCAAGGGTGTGTGGAACGGTCCGCGCCAACTCGGCGCGACGACGGTCGACAAGATCTCCTCTGCACTCTCGAGCGGCGCGGAGATTGTGCTTGAAACTCTGCCTCGAAGTTGTGGGATCGCTTTCCAAGGGACCACCACACTCGGGATGGGTTTCACATTGTCCGCCGAACAGGCGCAAGCGATGATCACGAACGACGCTCGGAACAGCGTCGTCCTTCGGCCCTTTCTGAATGGCGAGGATTTGAATGACATCCCCGATCAATCGGCGCGTCGTTGGATTGTGACGTTCTGGGACTGGCCAGAATCGGCAGCGGCGCAGTTCCCGGAACCATTCGAGTGGGTTCGGTCGAACGTCTACGACGAGCGGCTGAAGAAATCGCAAGAGAAAGCATCGTACGCATCGCTCATGGACCGGTGGTGGTTGTTTTGGCGGCCACGCGCCGAGCTGTATCACGCACTCGGACGTGGCGGCGTCTTCAAGAAGCATCCTCGCGGGTATGACGCTTCCACAACCGTTCCGCTCACCCGAGTATTGGTGAACGTTCGACATTCGAAGACTGTCGCCTTCGTCTTCGTCGACCCCGACCAGGTGTTCTCGGATGCGCTGAACGTGTTCGCGACCGAGGACGCAGCAGACTTCGCGATTCTTCAGTCAACCGTGCACAGCACGTTCGCGTGGAGAACCGCGGGGAAGCTGAAACACGACCTCCGCTATAGCCCGTCGGACTGCTTCGAAACCTTCCCCCTCCCGTCGATCGATGACTCCGTCCGAAGCAGTTTGCGTGACGTCGGAGAGCAGTACCATGCCGCGCGTTCCACCGCGATGGCGACACGCGGTGTCGGACTAACTGCGCTCTATACGCTCATCCATAATCCCGCCGTCGAGGAGGCAGATATCGTCGAACTCCGCGACCTACATCGAGTCGTCGACCGTGCCATTTGCGCCGCATACCAGTGGACCGATATCGGGCAAACACACGTATTCGAAGAGGTGGACTACCTGCCGAAGGAGGACCGCATGCGGTTTACGTTACCGGCTCACGAACGGGACGAGATCTTCGGGCGGCTGGCGGCACTCAATCGCCAGGAATCGGCCGCCGACTAGATCAGTAGGCCTGAAGCAATCCTCCCGAGAGGAGCAACCGAAAGTGGCGCTCGATTGCTGCCGCCGGTGCCGCATTAATGCGCACGCCCATCTCAATATTCTTGTCCATCGCGTACCACGTGAGATTCGCCGATGTCACGAGGGCGTCCGCTCCATCTGCCACCAGAACCTTTGCATGCAGCTTCAGGTGACGGTCATCAATCGGCAGCTTCCACGTGAACAGGTTCGGAAACGGGACCGTCTTTGGCCAAACGTCCAAAAGAATGTCACGGTTGTCCCGACCATCCGGTCTCCGTCGTTCGTCAAAGATCGCGGTGACAACGACACCGCGCGCACTCGCACCCGCGACCAGCTCGACGAATTCCTCGATGATCCCCTCGGCTTCGTCACGCGCGGCAATCCAGTACCCGACGAGGAGCAGTTCGCGACTCGCGCCACGGACGAGTTCCCGAACGACCTCGCGGGTCGCTCGCACAAATGAGCCCTCAACAGGTGGCCCGGTCCAGACGATCTCCGTGGCCGGTGCAACGCGACGCTCCACCGCGATCACCTCGGCGGCGAGCCGCAGCGCGACGGCGAATGGCGCGTTTCCGAACGCTGGCTCGAGCGCGTTCCACTCGCGCTGAATCGCCACGAGGAGGGGTTCGACTCTCGCGTTGCCACGTGCGAGCGCCGAGCGGGTCGCGGCCGTCGACGACGCGGTTAGCTTCCCCGTCTCGATCGCACGGCAGACCTCAAGCAGGGCTCCCGCATCAATGAGTTCCCGAATGATCGCGCTGAGGCGGCCCAACGGCGGGCCTTCGGTCATTCGTCCCGCCATAGACGGGGGTCGGGGAAGAACGCCGCGTTCGACTCCGCCATCGTCGGAACGACGTAGTTCCTATCGAGGAATCGATTAAACGATTCACATGAGGTTTCCGAAACAAGCACGCAGGCATGGCACGCAGCAGCATTAATCGTTGCGTGAACATCGGGACGATGGTCCGCGCAGAGTGGGTCAGAGGAGCACTGGACGAGCGAGGCGAGCGCGTTTCGGAGGAGCTGCGGGAACCGCTTCGGCGTGCCGAGATCAACGAGACCACCCAGGCTTCCCTCAGAATCGGGGCTCGCCGTGTAGAGGAGGATGCCCGCCATTCGACGTTCGGGATCCGAGCTGCTGTAGATGCGCTCCCGAACCGAACTCGCGGAGTAGCCACATTCCAAGGACAGCTGTCGAATGATCGCGTGTGCAAGTCCGTGCAGCAAAACGTAGCGAGCCCCCGGAAACGGCATCGGCGTTCCACCACGTTCCGTTTGCCATTGCGCGAATTTCGCGGCCATCGCATCCGCGCGTTTCCGAACGACGGGTTGGGTTTCCCAGGTGCTGACGGCCTCTTCGCGAAGTTCGAGGAAGATGCCTTCGCCACGAACTTGGATTGCGGGAAGCCAGCCGGGCGCGTCCCGATAGATCGGTGCAAGGTCCGGCGGTGGAGCACCGTCCAACATGCTTGGAGCGTCGATTCGCGTAAACCCAACGAGCGCGCGAACCTCAAGAAGTTTTCGTCCGAGGACCACGCGCGCAATTCGCCCGTCCTCGCCGGCCGGGATCGCGCCTTTTTCGAGGAAGAGTTCGGATCGATCCGTCCCTGCCGCATCAGGATCGCGAAGTGCAGACCACTCGGGCCACCGGAGCTCGACATCGTCCGTCGCGAGTTCGCCCCGCAGCTTCAAGAGTGCCGTCCAGACGTCGGTCGGATCGAACGGGGCGAGCGAGGGGAACATCTCGAGTTCGATGAGGGCACGCAGCTTCTCGATCGAGTTAATCTTCTCGATTTGTTTGGGATCACACACTGCGATCGCCTCACCGATCGGTGTAGCCGCTTCGCCGATTCGGAGTGCGCTCCGTACGACGGGGAACCAGGCGTTCGTCGCTCCGCGCTGCATCGCACGAACGTCGCCGGTGCGCGGACATGGGGCGGGATCTTCGTTGTTGCCTCCGAGCCACGGCCGGCGCCGCGTGCAGACGCCAAGCGCCGCCGCGCGATCTTCGCCGAAAGCATCGCTCGCCGTTCGGCCCGTTCCACACTCGCATTGGACGAGGAGGTCGGCAATCGACCCAGTCTTTGCGACGGAGATGAGGGTCATTCGCCGATTGCACGCGGTCGCGCCTCGATGGACGTAGGTGCGCCAGGGAAATTCGTCGAGGTGTCCCGTCGGGCAAGCAATAACGAACGGCGCGGGCAGCGTCGTCGCTCGGTATTTGCCACGGCCTTTGCAGCCCGGAGCTGTGCACTGAATCTCGCTCCATTGGCCGACATACTTCGATAGACCATCGCCGAGAATCGAGAGCGTCCGGCATACAGGACAAAGCTGCGCACGCGGAAAAATGTACGACGGCACGGTTCCCCGCTTGTTCGAGAAGCTGCCTTCGCTCGGACGAGGGGTAAGGAACCGGTCGACCCCAAGCGCTCGCTCAAGACGCGGTTCGTGGATCACATCCGCGTCGTCCACGGGCCACCCGTCGATGCCCGCGACCAGAATCGACAGGGTCTGCAGATCCACGACGGCGCCTGGACCAAACGTGGTGATGACCTGACTTGGGCGAACGTCGCCCACTGCTCGACGTGTGCTCATATGATCGGGTCAGCCTCTTCGATGTAGAACGCGGCCGTCGCCTCGACCTCACGAAGCGAGCCGGGAGTCGACCACACGCCCTCGTTCTGGGTGCCTGATGTACGAAGGAGCACACGCTCATTGTTCGGCGGCCGTTGTCCATCTTGGAGCCATGAGTACCGAAGGGGGTCCTCGGCGAGCTTGGACCAGTCGTCGCGGAATGCGAGGAGGCGCTGACGCACCCGCTGCGCTTCGTCCGCACCGACGAGGGTCTCGGCGCGGCGGACAACGCCTTCGATGATCGCTGACACCGTCGCACTCGTCGCGTCGAAATTCGCGGCCCCTGGAGTCATCGCCATCGCGTCATTCGACAATCGGTTTAGCGCAGCGAACACACCGCGTAGACCGCGATCGAGCGCACGAGAGGAGAAGGGCGTCACGCTAATCGCCTCAACGTGCCGGTACAGCGCCTCGTGATACGCATAGAACCGCTCGTAGTGCGACAGGTCACGCGCACCGAGCCAGTTGTACATCGTCATTACGAGTCCTGGATATTTGCGCCCCACGCGGCTTGTCGCCTGAATGTACTCGGCCGTCGTCTTCGGTTGCCCCGTTACCACCATGATTCCGAGACGGTCAATATCGACTCCGACCGAAATCATGTTCGTTGCGAGGAGCACATCCACCGGCCAGTCGCTCTTGCCGCGGGGAAATGGCTTATCGAGTTGCTTCAGGACACCAGGAATGCGCCACGAGTCGACGCGGCTCGTGAGTTCCTCAAGGACGGACACCGATCGCCGAGGAAAGCCACGCTGGCTTGCGAGATACCGAAGACGAACGGCAACGTCGTCCTCAACGAGTCGCTTCGCGCCGCCGAGCGCACGGAGGCTATTGAAGTAGCCGACGAGCGTGGCGTACGGATCCGCAGCGCCGGCGTCCGACACGAGTTCCGCCTGCGATGCTGCGAGCATCGCCGCGTACGCGCGAACGAGCAGCGTCTTCGTACTGGATCCCGGAGCATTCAGGCCCACGTAGAGGCGACCGGCAGTCCCGTCCTTGTCGGGGTCGATCGGGAGTTCTCGCGAAAAGAACGAGTCTTTCGAGGTGATGCCAGAAGGCGGAAAGATCGCGATGTTCCGGCCATAGAGCTGCCGCACCTGCTGGGCCGCACGCCGAATCGTTGCGGTTGATGCAATGATCTTTGCGTTTAGGACCGGAGCCGCATTCACCGCGCCGGCTGTGGCGAAGTCAACCGCGGTCTCGTAGAGACCGACCATCGTACCGAGCGGTCCCGAGATGAGATGAAGCTCGTCCTGGATGATGAGCTCCGGCGGCAACAGGCGAGGCGCCGCTACGGCGTCCTTTACCTTCCGGCTCTCCACCTTGTCGCCGTGCGCGGCCGTCAGGTGGCCATACGTAGCGCTAAAGCGGTCACGCATACCGAACAGCGCGCGCGTTTCGCCCTTGAATGGCAGTCGCGCGAATTTGTCGACCGTCGCCACGAGGAACGAGGGGCAGGTGCGATAAATCTCTTCGTCGACAACAACAACCGGCAGTCCTTCAGTGCCAGAGCTCCTCGCGCAGAAGTCGCATTCTGGGTTCCGGCAGAAGATTCTCGTGCGAAACGCCGCCATGTCGGGAACGTACGTTTGACTCTCGGGGACGCCCTTCTCCGTGACGAGTGACGTACCGCACCGCGGGCACGACACGAGCTGTACGGGGCTGCCTTCCTTCGGAGTTTTCCCTTCGTTCAGCGCCTCTAGCGCTTTGACGGAGTCGACGAATGTATTGGGCGTTGTGCCGCGACCCACCCACACACCGATCCGGAACGGCTCCGCCCCCCATCGCTCGATGGCACTGCGCCGGACGAGCTCACAGGCGGCGATGAGAGCCGCCGCTCGTTGGAACTGTTGGACGGTGAGCAAACGAAGTGTGTAGCGCATGATGATGCTGACGCCCGCACCGGCAACCATTCCATGGTGATCACCGGACAGGCGACGGAGCGCGAGCGTGAACGCCGCAAGGCCCAGGTACGCTTCGGTCTTGCCTCCACCCGTCGGAAACCAAAGGAGATCGACAATGGTCCGGTCTTCGCTCGTGGGATCCGCGATCCCACGAAGGTTCATCAGGAAGAACCCCATCTGGAACGGCCGCCACGTTCGGTTGCTCTCGAAATCAAAGTCGGCGGCGGACCCGGCGACCGTGCCCTCGCGTCGGTTCGATGACGCCCAGAGAGAATGGACGCGCTGATCCCACATGACGCGATTCGCGAACTGAAAGCTTTCCCGAACGATCTCGTTTTGCGCGAGCAGATCGAGACCTCCTCGAATCCTCGCAGCGGTTTGTCGGCAGCGCTCGATGTTCAGTCGCGCGGCATCGCGAAGCGGGGGGTCGGAGGCGATCTCAGGCGCTTCAGTCGCCTTCTCAAGGACGTCCACCCATGCTTCGTACGCATTCACGATCGGAGCGAGCATCGCTACGAGTTCGTCGGCGCTCGCCACGTGGGCGAGTAGCTTCATGTCGAGGATTGCCGTCCCGGTATGTTCCGTGGGCGCGATGAGCTGCGCGACCTCGAACGCGGGCACAAACTCCGTGAACACCTCGGCGGTAACAGGTTCGTCTGACGCGGGAGCCGCCCAGTTCCCGGCAACGCCGTGGCCACTCGCGAACTCGCGGGCGTGGCGGAACAGAAGCTCGTTGATCGCGCCTTCGCCATCTTCGCCGTGCCCGTGCTCGTGCTCGTTCTTGGCGATGAAGACCGGAGTTCCCTCGGGCCCGGAGACGCGCAGTAGGGCTTGGAAGATCCATCGCTCGTCCTTCGTGCGATCGCCAAGAGCACCCTTCGTCCGACGATTCACGAGGAAGAGACTAACGGCACGATAGCCCGCGAATTCGTGCACGACGCCTTCGAGGCAGATCTCGTCGTCCTCGATCCCCGTGACGGTGGTTCCAGGCGGATTCGGACCCTTCGAAGAGAGGACGATCCGCGGGATCGGACCGTTGCCTGAGATCGGAATGCCGACCACGCGACCTGCACGAGGATACCGGCGCCACACGAGTTTCCCTTCCTCGGCTTGCTCGCGGCGGTAATCGCCCCATGCAACATCGGCTGTGAGCGTGCCTGCACTCGCATCGACGAGGAAGGAGAGGCCAATGGACGAGGGATTGAATCCGATGATGAGTGGAACAGGCGCGTCCTCACTCCCGTCTTCGGTATCTTCATCCCCCACCGCGAGCGTGTCATCCTCGGACGGATCGACGGCGGCATCGAGATCATCCTCAGCAACTTGCGCTGGAGCCAAACGACCGATCACGTAGCGCGTCGTCGGATACTCTTTCAGCGCCTCGTCAGGTTCGGTCGGTCCCATCAGCTCACGTCGGAGAACGCCGATTAGGCGATCCCGGACGGTACGCGATCGATTGGATGTGCTCATGCGGTTTCTGCGGTCAATGCGGCAACGCCCGGCCCGAGGCCGACACCGGGGTGCTCGGGATGGTCGGCGACGAGGTCGAGATACTTCTTCGGTACGCGCTTCGGTTTTTCAGGGCTCGGGCAGTCTTCGCGATGCGCCGGAATCAACCGCAAGTTGTGCCGTACTCGCTCGCCGAACGCCTCGCGCCGGATCTTCAATCCCATGTACTCGCCGATGGCGCACGGCACAGCGTTCCCGATTTGCCGCTGCGCGGCCCGACGATCACCGGTGATCGGATAGTCCGGCGGAAACGTCTGCAGCAGCGCCATCTCCCTCATGGATAGGAGACGACTCTTCCAGTGAAACGGCCCCGTCGCCGGACCGGGCACCGCCTGGATCGTCCACGACGGCTTATCTTTCGCCAGCTTCAAGAGGAACGACCAGAAACGCGTGCGCCACCCAAACAGAGACCGAGCACCGCCGGCGTCGTTCCTCGGCGTGTGCCACAGATAGTTCTCCCCTTCGGGCACTGTGGGCAAGAGGCTCGCCCAGCGCCCAGTCGCAGCGAGTTCGGCCGGCCAGTCACCGACATCGAGGTGTCCGATGGCATCCCACGCCGTCGTGAACGGATCGAGATCGTCCTCAAGGGATCCATGCGTTGGCTCGGGCTCCGAGAGCTTCACGCCGTCGCGGCTTGCGAAGATGAACACGCGTTCTCGGATTTGCGGAACGCCGAAATCAGCCGCATTGATCGCGAGAAGTTGGGGATCGTAGGCAGTGCCGTGGCGCTTGTTGATCTCTGCGAGGCCTGTTTGGAGAAGATGCAAGCCTTCGCTCTTCCCCTCGTATGCCAATCCACGGACATTTTCAAGGAGAAGCGTTTTGGGGAGCGCGGTCTCAACGACGTCGAGGTATGCCTGCAAGGTGTCGGCGCGAGGGTCCTTGAGTCGTTTCGTCCGACCACCGTTCGACCAGTACGAGGACTTTGAGAACGGCTGGCAGGGCGGTCCACCGGCCAGAAGTGATAGTTCCCTGGGCTTCAGCCCGGCCTGCTCCAGGATGGATTCAGGCGTCAGCTCGTGGATGTCCCCGGGTTCGGCGAGCTTCCACTTGCGCCCATTGCCCTCGATCGTCCGCCGCGCATCCGGATCGATCTCAACGCATAACCTCGTCGAAAATCCTGCCTCCTCCAGCCCGATATCTAGCCCACCCGCGCCCGTGAAGAGGGAAAGGACGGAGTGCTTTGGCCGAGGACGTTGTTTGGGGCGATGGGAGTGCTTCACTGTACCCTTTTTACCCGTTCACATGCGAAACATCCAGAACGAAATCAACGTACCGCGATTTACGGGCCTCGCCGCGAGTTCCGAGGCAGCCTCGGAAGCGAAGCGTCGCACGCGGCAACGTGACACGCAGCCAGAAATCCTCCTCCGGCGGGCGCTGTGGCGTCGCGGTTTTCGGTACCGGACCCACGCGAACGATCTGCCTGGGCGACCCGATCTGGTGTTTCGTGCCGCACGCGTCGTAGTTTTTTGTGACGGTGATTTCTGGCACGGCCGCGAATGGACGAAACGAAGAGTGAAGCTGCAAGCCGGCGCCAATGGCGCCTACTGGATCGCGAAGATTGAGAGCAACATGCGACGCGATCTTCGAACGAATGACCTTCTGCGTGAAGCTGGATGGCTCGTCCTTCGGTTCTGGGAGACGGACATTCGCCAAAATGTGGACGCCGTGTGCGACCAAGCCGTCGACGCTCTCAAACGAGGTTGAGCCGTGCGGGTTCTCGAAGAGCCCATGACCGGCGCTCGACACGGCGTGGATCACTTCTTAGTTTTCCATTCGAGCGATCTCGGATGCCACCCACTTCGCCGTATCGACCTGCTCGGTCAGCACGCACGCCTCGAGCAACTCACAGAGTCGGAGCCGATCGAGGACGGTGTGAACCGTCCGGCGCAGTTCGTCCCACTTCGGGTACCCCATCGGAATGACGAAGGGTATGGCGAGAACGAGGTGGGGATCCTTGCCGAAGTCGATCCACCCGCGCCAGACGTCCTGGGCAAGATCTCGGGCTTTGCCGAACCAATCCACCTGCACCGTGCACTGTGCAAGAAGAACGGAGAATCCGCTGCGCGCATCTCGAAAGGGCCGCCAGACAACAACGTCGAGGCCACCGTCTCCAGCCGTCGGGCGCGCGTTGCCGCGGCCGGACGGCAGGCGCATTTCCCTCGCCATCCATGTGACAGCGTCCCGAAAGTTTGAAGGACGGTTCCCGCTCGCGGGAGCCCCAAACCGATGCCCGATCGATCCCATGCCGGCGTACCGCTTGAGCGCGTCAAGAACGAGGTGATCAAACAGGCCGTCTGTCTCTGCGTGACGTCGCTCATCGCGATAAGGCTGACTCGTGGATATTGCCAACATGAACACGTATGGGACCGCCGCGACCCCCACTTCATACCGAATGCCTGAGCCGTCCTCGCTAAACGGATACGTCGTGGGACAGCACCGCTTCCGTCGCGCCACTTCTTTGAGGATCGTTTCGACCATCATTTCGGGCTCGTCAGCGGCGAGCGTGGAGGCAACGTGCTTCCGGATGCGAGCTCGCGGCATGTGGGCCCGTTGCTCCGAAAGCATCGATGCCTCGATCCAGTCGGTGAGGCCGACTTCATCGTGTGCATCGGGCGTGAGAAGGTTCGGCGTCGACACGGCTTATCCGTTCGACCGAAGACGCTTCAACGCCTCGGCACACTGGTCGAGCGCCGCATCGACCGCAGGATCATCGCGATACGACTCAATGTCCAACTCTGCGGTCTCCAGGGCGGTGGTCGCCGTTTCGAGGCGACGGAGCAATCGATCGCGCACGCCACCAGAGGCAAGCATGGCATCGTCCAACCGCCGCGTCGCGCGGAGGGCGTCGAGTCCTTCGGCCGAAGCTACGACCTGCCCAAGGTCGGAGATTTGACGTGAGTCAGTAAGGACTGCCTCCTCGCTCCCGGTCCCAAACAGCCACGAGAAGAGTTCCGCAACTTCTTTCTTCTTCGATGGCTTCAACACCGGCTTCTTCGGATTCACGTCCGCGGGTGAGGGAGCGCCGATGTGATCGCGCAGGCCCGGCGAGTTCATAGCGCGCGTAAAGAATCCGAACTTGTTCTTTGCATCGCGTGCGGAGACCTTCAGCTTCTTCTCCGCGTCGAAGGCGATCCGGTAGTTGCGGTACTGCGTCCGAATGTCGGATGGCCGCTCTCCAACGATCCGTGCCGTTTCCTCGAACGACAGGCCTTCGTCCTCGATCTGCGCCGCGATGAAACGCGCCTTTGCCCAAGGGTCCCATGGCTCGATCCCTGAGATATGGCGAAATCCGATGACGGGAGCAACGGAACGGCGGTCTTTCGCGACGTGGACGGGGACTTCACTATCGAGCGTGCCCCCCGACGCCAATCGCTCCCACTCTTCCGCATCTTCCAGCGCGATGCTCTTTCGAAGCTTCGAATCGGTGAGCACTTTGAGCGCGGTGAGCCGGCGATTCCCTTCCACGACGACGAGTTTTCCGCCGCTCTTGATCGCGACGAGAGGCTCGCTGTCGAAGTAGCCGTGCTCCACCATCGACCGCGCGACGTCGATGGTGTTGTATTCGTTGGCGATGTGCTCTGCCAACTGCTCCTGCGTCCGCGGCGCGAGGTCCTCCGGAAGGCGCGGGTTTTTCACGTCGAGCCAGAGGTCGACAATGTCAGCCTGGATCGCCTTCATCTTGAGTTCGCGCTCTTCTCTTCGTCGTCGAGTGGTGGACATCGGCTACACCATAGCAATAGGTCCGGCCTTCTGCCACCCATAGAACATCTCCGGCCTGTAACTCACATTCGCGCGGAAGGGTTAGATCATCAGGCGAGTTCGAAGGTCCTCGAAGAACTCGACTCTAGTGTTCTTGGAGTTGAACGCGTTCGCCGTGTGCAACGTATTCAGCTGCGCGCGATCGTTTGTGATGAAGCAACTCCACTCACTGTGGATCGCTCGTAGCTGAAGGTAAACTGGCTCGTACCGCATGGAAGAGAATCTCGTGGATCTCGAAGATCGTGGTCTTCACCTCACCGAATGCGCCTTGGTTGAGCACTGCTGCGACGATGATTGTCGAAGTGACGGCTGCCACACGCTCTGCGATTGTTACTTCGAAGACGGCAAGACCGAACTGGAGCTAGAGAGCATTCGATCCGCGCTTCCTTCCAGAGACCGTCTTTGAGCACTGTAAGCGGGGGATCGCCCACGCGCCGGCGCCAACATGCCGTCGCGAACGGCGCGTACCGCGAGCATTACTTCCGTAAATCGGAGACGGCGTTCGCGTAGCTTCGTTGTGAAGACTGGCTCGTGCGGTTCTGTATCGCGTTGAAGGCTCGTCGAAGCCCTCTGGTACGCCGGCTGGCTTTGGTGCTTCCAGCGCGTGACACCTTGCGACATCGCGGGTATGGAAAATCCTCGCCGAGGACTCTCCTGAGTACACCCTTCAAGTCGGAGGTTCGCGATGGCCGCGATATTGTGGGACTTTGGATCAATCTTGATCCCGATCCTCTCTACGTTTTTCGTTCTGTTCGTCTACTTCTTTGCGCGGACCCGTTCGTCCCGGAGCAAGGAACGTAACGTCGAAAAGGATCTGACCGTCCGCCGGACCAGGGTCATGCTCGGCGATCAGGCCGATTCGAGTACGGGAGACTTCAAGATCGTACGTCTGCCGTGGGATCAAATTACGGTCGACGAAGAACGGCGCCTCGGCACTGAAGCGTGTAAAACTCCAATTCCAGACGAGTTCCCAACGTTAGAGCATGAGCGCCCGAGAAGAGCTGAAAAAGAACTACCTCCATCAGATTCGACCGCGGTCACTTGGAGGCCAACCGCCGCTGAGCCACCTGCGCCCGCGTCAACCATCCATCTGCCTAAGTCGCCACGCTCGGATAACCGAACGGAATCGCGCGCAATCCCGTTTTCCATCAAGCTCGGCCGGGTGCTCAGCGCCATACGACCGTTCAACGTATGGCTCAACGCCGACGCGCGCGAAGCGATAGAGGAGAAGAATAGCGGCGGCGATATCTTCGCTAACCCCCCGATGTCCGCTGGCATCGTGCAATCGACCTCGCAGGTTGGTACGGATGAGCACCGCGACCCGCCACGCAGTTCTTACGGATTGATTGATTGCGCAGATACGGTAGTGAGTGGCGTCGAATTCGAGGTCGTAATCGGTCTGAGCGAGACGAAAATCGCCCGTGTTGTTGGCAACGCGCTCGTGCGACCGACAACCGCAGTCGGTCCCTACGAGATCGATCTGTACGTCATCGCCGACGGCTTCCAGCCGCGAGACGACGAGTCGCTATTTCACACGCTTTCCGTCACGGCAAAGAACCCTTATCCAACAATCACGCTCCATCTCCACGCCACTCCGCCGGCAGGTGCGGCAATCGAGCGTCAGATCCGTGTCCGTTACGTGATCGACGATCAGGTGGTTGGAATCGCGGCGCGGCCCGTAATGGTCGAGCGATTCGAAACAACGCAACATCCGAAGTTCCTTAGCAAGCGGTATCGGAACTTCGCGATCCCCACCGGGCCGGTGCCTCCTGATCTCACCCTCTACATCCTCAAGATGGAGGGAAACCGGATCGGTTGGTCCTTCCACTCACCGCACGGCGGCATCGAAGAACCGGCCGAGCCGATCAGCGTGCCGATGGAACAGGCTGAGTCCTTCGCCCGAATGCTTATCGATGACATGCGCGTCGAGGAGGGGAAAGCCACTCTCTTCAAGAACGTACGAGGTCAAGGCAAACGGATCGCCGAGAAGATTCCGATAGAAGTACTCGATGCGATCCAAGTAGCCGCAACAAAAGCGGCTCCGCGACCACCGATGATCTTTCTGATCACCGACGAGGCTTACGTCCCGTGGGAGCTGGCGGTGATCAAACCATTCTTTAACGATGTACCTCCGTTCCTCGCAGCGCAAGCCACTGTCGGTCGCTGGATTCTCACCACGCTCGACCTCGGGACGCCGGCCCCCATCGACATCCGCATGGAGCAGATGGCGGTAATCGCAGGCGACTATAAAACACCGAATTTCAGGAAGCTACCGAGCGCCGTTGATGAGGCCCAGGACCTTCAGAACGCCTACGGCGCTGTGCCGGTGGACGCCACGACCGACAAGGTGTTGTCGTGCATCGACGGAATACCACGCGCCGAGGTGTTGCACTTCGCAGTTCATGGCGTGTACGACACAACCACCACACTGCGCGGCTTGATCATGATCGACGGCAACCCAATCACTCCAGCCACGATTCTCGGCTCCGATCTCACATCGACGCATCCCTTCGTGTTCCTCAACGCCTGTCAGGTCGGCACGGGCGAGGCGGTCCTGGGCGACTACGCGGGAATGGCGGCGGCCTTTATCGGTGCGGGAGCCGCGGGAGTGATCGCACCGCTCTGGTCTGTCAAGGACGCCATCGCGCGCGAGATCGCCGTCTCCTTTTATCGGGAGTCGTTTCAGTCGCAACGCACCGCCGCCGAGGTCCTGCGGGACGAGCGCCGCAAGTTTGGAAAAGCCGTAGATGGAGAAGTGCCATCGAGCACCTACCTCGCATATCAATTCTTCGGACATCCGCAATTGATGCTTCATCGTGAAAACTCACAGCCGTAAGAGGCAACGAGGAAAGATCATGCCGTCACTGAATCCGAATGGGACACCAGTCAAAGTAGGCAGAGCGACCTTACGTACGCCCGGCCTGAGCGGGGAGGCGCGGGCACACATGCCGGCCACAGCGGAAATGCGTGCTGCCGAGATGACGATGGAGTCGCTTGATCGCGCACTCGACGCTCACGCTGCGCTGCCACAAGAGAGTATCGAGATCACGAATACGGTAGAGCACCATGATCCTGCGACCGAGCTCCGCTCTGCAGGGAGCGCCGAGCCGGAAATCGAGGTTCAGTATCCGGCACCGAACGAGGACTACGCACAAGTGCTGATGGCGGTCGATGAGTCGGGCGCCATCACCTGGAACTTTCCGGTGACCACGAAGCCGGTTGAGGACGCCATCCGCGGTGAGGCGATGACTACCTATCGCATCCGGCGAACAACACCACCCACACCGGCGCCCAAGGAAGCGGAGTCGCGTGGCGTCGTGGGTGCGATCGGTAAGAAGCTGCTGAAGGTTCTTGTTTTCCCGCTCATCGACCCAATTGTCGGCAAGGCAGCAGAGCGATACGCCGCGCATTGGGAGGCGCGCAATCGCCCGTACGCGCTGCGTTCATTCCGTCCCGATAGCTTCAGTCGGCCGCTCGCCGGAGGAGTTGACGTGGCGGAAGTCATCAGGGGTCGCGCTCTTCTTATGATTCACGGCACGTTCAGTCGGACGCACTCCGCGTTTGGCGACCTCCCGAGCGCCTTCGTGCAAACCCTTCACGATATGTATGGCGGAAGGGTTTTCGCGTTCGACCATCCGACGATGTCCGAAGATCCCACAAAGAATGTCGAGTGGTTCAGTGCGCATTTCCCCGCAGCGTCGCCGGTGGAGGTCGACGTGATCTGCCATTCGCGGGGAGGATTGGTGACGCGAGTGCTAGCCGAGCAGCCAACGGCGGCCCCGATGATCAACGTCCGACGCGCTGTTTTTGTCGCCGCACCGAACGCAGGCACCGCCCTCTCTGATGACAAACACATGGGCGATTTCATTGACACTTACACGAACGTCCTCAATTTCTTTCCGGGCAACGGCGTAACAGAGACGCTCGAGGCCGTGATCGCGGTCGTGAAACAGCTTGCTGTCAGCTCATTGAAGGGATTGAGCGGATTGCAGTCGATGAATCCGAAAGGGACCTATCTCAAGGGACTCAACGCTGCCACCGCGGAAAAGCGCGAATACTTTGCTCTCACCTCCGACTATGAGCCCAAAGAGGATGGCCTGAAGATGTTCGTCGCCAACCGCCTCATCGACCGCGTGTTCGACGGTAAAGGCAACGATCTCGTCGTCCCCACGGAAGGAGTCTACGCCGGCAACGGTGCCACGCCACTCTTCCCTATCAGCAATAAACATTCCTTCGATCAAAAAGACGGCGTCATGCACACGCGTTTTTTTAGGAATGGGTTCGCTCAACAAAAGGTCCTGGAGTGGCTTCGATGACAGGCGCACACTCGATGGAGCTTCAAGATCTGCTTTTCGCGAAAAGCGTCCATGCCGCCTCCCGCCAACGCCTGCTTACCGAACTGCACGTGGGATGAAGGCGGTCGGTCGATACCGGCGTCTCGACCGAGGAAGGTCAGTTACGTTCCACGAAGAGGCGACGGCTCCATCTTCATGAAAACCCCTCCCACCCAAGAAGCCAAACCGCGACAATCGCTGAGGTTCCGGTTTCCAAGGTATTCAGACGAGTTTCTAATCGAATAAATACTTCACTGCATACCTCCGGACCCGTCTCGGATTCCTTTCGGACAACCTGCTCATTCTTTTCCAGAGCGTCGGATCAGCGCTGCGAGCGCCGCCGGCGCGGTCCGTCCGATCGCGGCCGGGAGCGTCATCGCGATGACTGGAAGCCCGGCCTCGGTTGCGCGTGCGCTCAACGTCTCACAGCGCCGCTCACCGATTGTAAGAACAAGGATCGCCGACGAGGCACCACGAGACCAATCGCTGACCGCCGACGTGAGCGCCTCAAGTTTCGGGATGAAGACACGCCGGAGATTCTCGCCGCCCAAGTCGATTTCGATCGCCAGGAGCCGTCGGCCATCGCCGCTCACGGCGAGGAGGTCGGGAACCGGTGACGTAGTGCCCGCGAATCGGCGGCGAAGTGACCAGCATGGCACGACGTCCCACGCTCCCGGCAGATCGCGGATGGCGAGGACGGTGTCCACGATCCACAGGGTGTGTGAGAGGCTGGACGGCGCGGGCCACTTCCCCAAGAACAAATCCTGTTCCCGAGTGCCATGTGCAAGAAGGGCGTCTCGACCCGCAGCGGTGAGCTTCAAGAGATTGATTCCTGTTTTGTTCCACCGGAGCACGCTGATGAACCGGTAGCGAGCGAGCCGCTTCGCGCAACGCGAAGCAACGACCTCGGAGACCTTACCGAGCGTGAGGTGGAGTTGATATTGCGCGACGACGCCCATTTGGCCGATGAAGGCAAGGTTCGCGAAGTCACGCGGCGACAGACCGGAATCGCGACGAGGATCGTGGTTGGAAAAAGCATCCGGTCCGCCTCTTCCTCCCGGCGTAGCTCCGGACGGAAGTGGCTTTGTCGCGTCGGTCGACGGTTCGACTGGATCGCGGGAACCGCCAAGCTCTGTGATGGAGCGGCTCATGCAGTTGCCGTGGTCAGCGCGACGGTCCCGGATTCGGACAAGATGAAAACAACAGACTCGCCGGTGCCGCCGTGCGCTCCCGGTATGCCGTGCCCTGCCGATCGTCGGATGTGAGGGAGCCACGACCGTGCGCGCGCGGCAGCCTGTCGGCGAGCTGTCGTCCTTGAACGTCGAAGAGGTCTTGCCCGGCCCTCATTGCTGCTCCGCTGCGACTTCGTCGGTGTTTGTCTTGGTGTAGCGCTCGATGAGGTCGTCGATGTGACCGTGGATCGCGCGGAATGCGAGACCGACCACTTCCTGCGAGTCCCCAACCAGTTCCACGATCAGGTTGCGGTTCGGCCCAACCTCGACGGGGGCCTCAGCACCAAGCGGGTAGTCGTCGTAGACCTTCAGCGAGACGCGGAAATGCTCACGGACGAAGTTCATGAGTGGAACCCATGCCTGATCGGGAATGTCGAGAGTCCCCGCGGGAGTGGCCTTCGGAAGGACGAAGATCTGACAGGAGCGCATAGACAGTGCGGTGAAGAAGTGGACGCGGAACGAGGAGTGGCAGAGCAGCAGAAGCCGGGCAGAGGCCTCCCTTCGCTCAAGCTTTGAATTCCTGAACGGGACAATGATGAAGCCACCCTGGTGAGTGGCCAGCCAAACCGACAAGCCCGCCGGGCCGCCGTGCGCTTCCGAAGAATCCGCGAGCGATCGTTGCTGACGCAAGCGCAACACTGCGGCTTTTCGCGCGCGGCAGGGAACCGGCGAGTTGTCGACCTTGAGTGAAGGGGAGGCCAGGACCTTCATCGAATGAATGCTCCCGAGAAGTTGGGACCCGCGTTGCCACCATGCGCGCTCACGTACGCCTCCTGGTCCGATGCGAGAACATCCCCGATGGTTTCGCGCGTCTGCGCGATGACGCGGTAACTCAGGGTGATCGCCTCAATGTCCGCAGCGTGTTCGTTGAGTGCGCGGTCGACCTCCTCGTCCGTTTCGGCCGTGATCAATAGGAGCAGATGCGGAAATGGAGCATCAGGCTCGGGATGAAATGCGCCGTGGGGCGGGTGATCGTGGACGTGCAAACTGACGAACATCGCGCGGAGTGTGTCGGCGAGATGCCTCCAGGCATCACGGCAGACAGCGTCTAGTCCATCGGGAAGGATTTTCGGGAGAAAAGCGATCGCAGTAGTCATAGTCAAAGGGGTGAAGGGATACGGGGAGCAGTGACAGCAGACGCCGGCCTGGACCTCCTTTCGCTCAAGCTTTGTAATCATGTTCATCAATAGACCGTGTTCGTCGCTCCGCACGAACAGCGGACGACGTTAAAAAGCGCGCCGCAACGGGAGCACGCCAAAACCGTGCTCGCCTCCGTCCACCCGCACGTACACGTCGCCATTCTCGCGAGCGGGATCGGCGCGGAGCAGGTACGGCAGGCGATCGCCGGCTGCCGCATGGCGGCGATCATTCGCTGTGTCTTTCGCAGACGAAGAACGCCGCGCAGCGCGAGGACCGGCAGCGCGAGCAGGATCAGGATGCCCTCGATGAGCAAGTCGGTGAGACGCAAGCGGTCACTCATCGTCGCCCTCATCGAGGCCGAGGAAGGAGCGAAGATTTTCGCCGCCGCTCCGTGCCGCCGGCCGCTGCGGCCCGAAGGTGCGCGCTTCCCAGTCCTCGATCAGCTTGCGCGCGGTGTCGACCGGGATCCGAGACCGCGGGGTGATCTCCCGGTCGAAGATGTCGAGCAGTTCATCCGAGGGGACGCCACTCTCCTTGGCGGGATCGACGAGAAACCGTGATCGGACGCGAATCGCAGGAACGCCTTTGACCCAGAAGTACGCGTCACGCGGCTTTAGCGAGGACAGATCGCGCTCGAACGCCTCGCGCCCGCGCCGCGGCGGGACGCCCGGCGGCAGGGACACATGTGGGGCGAGGATTTCCGCGACATCGCCGCGCGACTGGAACGCGGTGATGGAGCCAAGGTTCGTGACGAGCTCACGCATCGCGGCGCGCGGAAACGTATCAACGCTCTGCGCTGCGAGTTTCAATGCCGTGTTGCGCGCGCGCAGCACGCGAATGGCATCGAGCACGCGCTGCAGCAGCCCCGGCGCATTGGCGAGAAGGAGCAGTGCCTCTTCGATGAATACCGTCAGGGGGATGGTGGCGTCACGCCGGAGCGCGCCGAAGAAGATGTCGGTGAGGAGGACGTTCGCCCGCGCGATGCCGATCGACGGCGGGATTTGGCTGCTGCCGCAATCGGCCAGAATGATCGGCGCGTTCAGCGGCACGCCGAGCCGAACGATGTCGTCGTAGGGGATGAACGTCGAGTCATGGACCGCGGGGAACGAGAACTCGATCGCAATGCGTCGCTCGAAGGCCTCGATGGTCTGCGGCCGGACCGTCGTCTCGAGCCGGTCGAGAAAATCGCGGAGATCCAACGCGCGAATGTGGGAAACGATCTCGCGGCGGGCAGCGGCATCACGGAGAACGCGGGACATCCACTTTGGATGGGGTTGAACTTTCACTGCGCGAGCGACACGCAGCAGCTGGAACAACAGGAAGCGCACCGTCTCCGGCCACTCCTGCCGGCTCGTCCGGGTGATGATGTCGGCCTTCAGCTCCGCTTCATACTCGGCGGATGTCCCTGTATCCGACAGGAGTGGGACGGGGGTGATCGCATCCTCCCGCCACTCGATGGCGTGGCACGACCGGGCGATTGCGCGGCGAATACGCGATGAAGCCCGGAGAAAGCGACTGGCGATGCCTTTCTTCAGCAGAATCGCGGTGTCCGACTTCACGTCGACGACCCGGAATTCGACCGGCACGACCTCGTCGTCACGCTCGGGGCTCCGTTCAAGCGATGCGCACGCTCGATCGAATTCGTCGAGGAGCGCCGAGGCGACATTCATCGACTTGCCCATGCCGGTCGAGCCGAAGTCGCAGGTGTGCTGGCGGCGAATCCGGCGGTCGACCTGGAGTACGCTGCCGTCCGCGAGTTCGTACATCGGCACTGGGTCGGTGCCGGCGAGTTCCCTCTTGATCTCCGCGAGGGACATCTGCGGCGCTTCCGCCGATGCGGCGTCTCGCGCGCGCTCGAACGCCATCGCGTGCTGCCGTGGCTCATCGCCGACAAAGTGGCGAAGGAGGAACTGCACGACGTTACCCATCGTCCCGCTCCTGGTCGCGTTCCATTTGCTCCCGGAGGAACCCGAAGAGATCGTCGTCGTGCCGGCGCGGTATGAATGGCTGCTTCACCGCGAGCCGCTGCTGCGCAGGAGGCTGGCCCGACCGGTGTCGAAGGTGGCGAACGAAATACGCGATCGCCGACACGACGATGATGCTGATGATCGTGGAGAAAGGATGCCGCAGCGCCCAATGCCCGATCGCCCCCAAACACGCCCCGATGAACTGGAGCACAACAGCGAGGATGGCCATGGCCACGAGAATGCCGAGCCCGCGGAACCGCAGCATTCGCCCTGTCGGCGTGGCCCCGAACGGGATGGACAGCGCGAAGCAGAACATCGCTGCGAAGGCCGCCAGATTCAGTAAGAGTACGATCACGGCATCACCCTTTCAGGCCACCGGAGCTGGTCCGGCAGTCTGAAAGGGGGCCGCCGGTTCCGGCGGCCCCGCGCATCGTCAGTCGCTGGCCGTCACCGGATTGAGGATCGTGGCCGTGTTGCGTGCCGCGCGTTCAATCGCCCGTGCAACGGCCGACTCGCGGACCTTGTCGAGCGTGGCGACGACGCTCTCTTTCAACGTCGGCGTTACGTCGAGCACCTCCGCGCCATTGATGGTGATCTGGCCGTCGACCGCGCGCAGGCGTGCGGAATGAAACCGGACGCCGTCAGGGCCGATCTCCGCGATCATGAAGTCGCTGCCCGGCTTGAGCGGCGTGGTGACCGTGGCCATGACGGACCGGGCGAGGGCATCCGGCATCTTGAAGCCGTCGCTGCTGTCTTCGATGACGAGTCGCACCGCGTTCTTGCCATCGCGCGTGACGAGGACGTCTGCATGCGCGGGCAGATCCGCTAGGAACTTGTCCAGCGTGTCGGTCACGTGATTCACCATGAGCGCGCGCATCATCGATTCCATCGACTTGTTCGCGGCGGTGAACATCGAGCGACCTTCGTTGATGGCCACGGGCTTCAAGGCGGCGAAGAGCTTCGCGAGCTCGCGCTTGCGCGGCTCGTCGTCCGCGCCAAGAAGGATCACGAACCCGAGCAGGCCATCGCCGGGCACATTCAGAAAGATGGTGATGAGAATGCGCGAGCGCGACGTGATCGACGCGAGCAGCGTCTTCTCGATTGCGGCGATGTCGTCGATGCCGAGCACGTACGCCCTGCGGGTGCCGTCCTCCTCCGGCCTGATCACATTCTCGATCTTGGCTTCGACGGGCCGCACGGAGAGGCCGGCAGCCGTGGCATCGCGCGTGACCTTCACGAGCTGCACGGCGTTGGGACTGACGAGGTCGATGTCGAACGTGCGCTGCGACCGCTCTTTCCAGTTGGCAAGACGCGGCAGCATGTAGTTCGCCATCCGGCCGGAGCCGGCGATGGTGATTGACTCCTTCGGGATAAGTTCCGCTTCGATGATCTGGGGTTCAGTGTTCATGGACGTTCTCCTTTCTTGAAACGGTCAACAGCGGGGTTGTTGGATTGACGGGAGGGAGGCCTGCCGCCGCCGAGTCGGGAGCCAGCCGGTGCCACTCGCTGTCGTACACGGCGCGAAGGATTCGGTACGTACTTGTCCACATCTGGTGTTCGGCCTGGATACCGCGCTGGCTCTTGCGGGCCTTGTCCACTTTCCTCGCCTCGCCCTTGTGCAGATCCTTCTTCATGTTGAGATCGGCGCGCAGTGCGTGGCCGGCGAAGAACGCCTTCAGAACGAGGCTGGCGAGCCACGCCGGTCCGACGGTCATCCCGGTGAAGATCACGGTCCACGCGATCCGCATGAGCGGCGGCATCGTCTCGCCGTCAGCGGCGACGGCGTCCTTGCGCACGAGCACCACGGCGGCGACGAGGGTCGCCATCCCCGCCATTGCGAGCCAATACCGCCCGCTTCGCGTGTCCGCGCGGGAGCAGAGTTCGGTCAGCTTGAAGAGAACCGCCGCGAACATCGCGCCGAAGACGACGCTCGGCCAGAGACTCAAGCCGCCGACGTGCCCGAGGAGCGCCGCGGCGGCCGTCTCGAACGCGAAGAAGAGCAATGCGACGATCGCCATCGTAACCGGAGAAAACTCCCGCGTCGCCGCGCGCTTCGCCGTATCGACGTCGCTCGCGAGCTCGCTGGCGGTGACGCTGTTCCGGTCACGCTCGATCTCGGCATGATCGCTGTTCGCCTCCGGCTCGTAGGCAGAGGGCTCCGGTCCGATGTAGGACTCGATGACGGCGTCCGGCTGGTAAATGCCTTTCCGCGCGTCGGTCCGGGCATCTTCGGCGACGGCCCGTTTCGTAATCGCGGTGAGCGGGTGAAGCAGCGCAAGAAGAAATTTCATAGTGCACCTCCGCCAATGGCGTGATTCCGTTCGACGTAGTCATTGATGTCGAGAGCGCCCGTTTCGAAGACCACCTTCCTGGCGCCCGCTGCGGTGAGTGCGGTCGTCCAGAGGTTCCGCACCTGGCCGAAGCGGGCGAGGCTGGCCTTCGGGCAGCCCTTGCGGGCGATCGGCACGGGCGTGACGTGGGTGAAGGCGATGGCGCTGTTGCGCAACGCGCCTGCGGCGAACACCTGCTCGGCGGCGAGGCGGGACGACCACGCGCTGGCCGCCGGCAGGGTTCCGCACTCGAAGTCGTCGCCGAGCGCGTGCGAGAACTGGAGACCGTCGCTGAGAACAACGTAGAGATGGAGAACCCCCGGAGCGGCGTGTGCGAGCGCGATCCTGCCGATACCTTCCGCGATGGGGCTCTGGCGCGGACGTGTTGCGGAGAAAATCGACATGACGGCCTTCATGAGGAAGGCGGTCTCCTCGGCGACGAAGCGCGTCTGGGCGGACCGCTCCACCCGCCCGGAGAGCGCCGTCCGGCGCGTGTTCACGCTCGTCGCGATGATCGTTGTCGAGGGGAGGTCGTCGCCGAGCGACCAGATGCGGAGGATGCTGCCCGGGCGCTCGGCGATGACGGGCAGGATGTTGTCGATCAGTTCGCGCAGTGTCGCGGCCGTACAGGACGCGCCGTCACTCGAATCACAGAGCGCATCGACGAGAATCGGCGGCATTGGTTTCGGGTCGGCGAGACCGATCGACTCGGCGATGCCTTCGCCGAATCCGTGGCCTGGTGTCCCATCGCACCCTGTGATTCCGAAGCAGAGCGCAGCCGCAACGCCGAAGACCAGAAGTGCGCGCCGAATCACTTTGCACCTCCCGTCGGCGGCGTCATCGGTGCGATCACCTTCTTGGTGCTAGCGACGTCGCGAACCTTCGGCCGGATGAATCGCTTCTGAACATCCGTGATCGTCGACGCCAACCGGTCGCTGAAGATCTCGGGGTCGTCAAACTCGAACTCGACCTCGTAGCGCCGGTCGTCGTCGTGTTCGACAATGAGCTTAAGTCGCATCGTTTCCTCCTGTTCACTCCCCTGTTTGTTTCGTCGTTTATTCATCAGAGGTGTTCTAAAAACCCTTTTGAGATCCTCAGAGTCTGGGGATCGTCGAGGAGCGAGAATGTCGTGCTGTCGTCCGTTCCGGACTTGACTACTTCGATCTTTTTCTGCATCTCATGTCCTTTCTGTCCTGCTCGCGTTCATGCGGCGCGCAGGAAGTCTCCGGCCTTTCGCAGAACGACGTTGGGGCTCAGCGAACGTCGGGGACAGCCGTGGACCGCCAGTCGCGTTGGTAGTCCTGACTCGTTGAAGGGTGACTCGAACCGCGCCGCGAGGCGGCGCTCGCGCATGAGCGCACGGGCTGCGAGATCAGAGGGCCGAAAAGGGTTGCTGACAGAGCGTCACGCGGTCTCGTCGTGCGGAGATTGCGTGGCGCGGCGTGATCATCGGTCGAAAATGAAAAGCCCCACGGGTGCGGGGCATTTTGCATCGGGTCGCAGCGGGATCCGCTATCCAGCGTCTGCCTCATCGGCGCGTTCGCGCGCCATCTCGTCGAGCAGCGCGTCATACGATGCGCGCGAAATGATGTTGACGTCATGCGCATCGACATCGGGTTCGTAGCCATAGCGCAGGCTCTTCAGCATGTCGGTCGTCCACCCGACCATCTTGTCCATGCGATGGCCCTCAAACCGGATCGTCCGCTGCCAGTTTTGCGAGCGGATGATGATCTCGACCGGACCGAGCGTGAACGTGCCGAGGATCGGACGAACGCCCGTCTTGAGTTCGTTACGCCGACGCAGCCATGACACGATTCCCACGGCCTCGTTGCTGAGCTTCCGCTCCTCGGCGATCAGCTCCTCCATTCGCTCGGCAATCTCGCCGAGTCGTTCCTGCTTCGATTCGCTACCGGTGTTCATGGCGATCTCCTTTCAGGTGCTGTCGACTATTTTCGCCATGGGTACGTGGTTGGGATGTCTGAGGATAGGCGCGCGTGGACACGCGAGGACGTGAGGTGGGCGCGCCGCTGTGATAACGCGCGTCTCCGCCCTCGCAGGGAGTTCAAAGGGAGTTCACGGGCTGCTTCCGGGGCCATCTCTTGGCCGTCTCGGGGTCATCCGCGGACGCCGCTGTTAATGCAAGGAAGTGCCCTATTATCTGCAAGTTGTAGGAGGAGCAGGCGTTCGACGACCGACACGGCTTCTCCTTCACACGGTGGGGGTCAGCGGTTCGAGTCCGCTAGCGCCTACCAGCTAACCCCTTGAAGCCGCTCAGGTTGCACAAACCGGGCGGCTTCTTTTTTGCCTTCCTTCTGCGGAAAGTGTTCACGCAAGTGTTCACCGGGTCGGGGTTGGTCTTCCGGCGCGAGCGCTATCGACTCCTGAGTCGTCCCGTCGGCCATACCTAACGTAGAAACATTTCAGCAGCTAGACTCTACGTTTTACGTGGGAGACACCTATGCCGTACCGAACGTATATCCGCGCCATCTACGAAAAGTTTGGATTCCTTGCGACGTGGTTGCCCGGACAGAAACTGTCCGTAGGAGACATTGGGATTCTTAAGAGAGGCACCTTCAGCAGAGAACACTCGATGAAGGCGTTGGGATTCGATCTCGACGTGGATAGTAGCGACGCACCTATAGACCTCGAACACAGCAGCGGGAGCAAGATCGAGTTTTCAGCCGACGGGAACGCCAGCGCTTCAGCGACCGGCGGTGCGAGTGGACTCGCTGCGGCGCGAATCCATTTTAGCGAAACCGGTGGCTTCGTGGTGCGTGCCGTAGGTTGCGTCGAACACTACGTCGTTAAGGGTTCCGAGTTGCGGAGGGCAATTCTGCAAGCTCGATTGTCGGGGCTGTGGAGGGACGACTGGGTTGTCATCGACCGAGTTTACACATCCGAAGGACTCACGGTCATGGTCTGTAACTCCACAACAGGTGCACTAAGTCTGACAGCGAAAGTACAGTCTGGGCCTTTCGATATTGCGAGCACAGCGTTGGGTGTGCAGGCATCAGCTTGGGAGGGGGATATCACACGCATCGTTGCGGCGAAGGCCGTTGCACCAATGTACTCGTCAGCACGCTATCGCTCTGGCGTCTTTAGAGACGACCGCCTTGAGCCCGCGCGGCTGCAACTCCGATCGGGTGAAGAGAGCGCTGCTCAAATCGTCTCCGTGTCGTTGCAAGATGCGCTCGACGAGGATTAAGTGAGCCTCTATCCTGACCTCGCGAAAGCGCAAGCAAGTGCAGCTACCCGAGTTAACGCAGAAGCGTTATGGCTCTTGAGCTGCGGCGATCCTCAACTTGAAAGCTACGGTCGCGTTTTGCAGTCAACCCAGGCGAATGGCGTCCAGGTTGCCCGCGCACTAACACTTTGCAATATAGGTTTTTGGATTGCGTTGACGCGACCTCTTGCTGGTGTCGAGCGTGTCGTGATGTTCGCTGCGGACGTTTTTCTTTGTAACGGTTCGCCGGCTTGGTCGCGCGCCCTACTATTTGTTCTCAGCTTCGTCACTAACCATCCACAAGTCCGTAGTCGTTACGATGAGGCTGGCGACGGCGAGTCAGAAGCAGCAACTGAGATTGCGGCGGGAATTGCATTGCACAATCAAGGTCATTTCGAGGACGCGATTACGGTCTACGATCGCGTACTTCGGCGGCACCCCTGCTCAGCCTGGGCCCGATACGAGAAGGGTTTATCGCTCGTTACCATGGACCAACGACGGTACTCAGAGGTTGCCCGGCGACTCTCGTCTGAAGCTCGCGAGCATGATCCGTTCTTCTCTGCGGCGTATAACGAAACGACGTTGAATAATGTGTATAGGATGGTGATCGCTCCCTTTCTCCGAGGATCGCGCGAGCGCAGTGCGCAGATGCGGTTTGCCTCCGGCCTTCAGGAGCTTGGCCACACCGACCTTGCTGCACTTGTCTGGTACACGCTGCTGCAGGAAGATTTGTCGCAACTGCACGTGCGCCGACCACTCGTGTCCTGTCTCCGTGAACTAGGACTCGATGACTTCCTCGTGACACCGGGTCTACCCGAACCGAGTTTCGACACCTTTGACCGCAAGGCGAGAGGACGTGATGTGAGATTGTCGCCGGAGGCGTGGCGAACTGTGCTGGTCAGATATCAAGAGCAATGTCTGCGCCTCATGGCCAGCGGGCGAGAAGAGGCAGCGTTTCGGATTGCTCGTGAGGCGCTCAGCCTTGCAGAATCACAGTTCGGCGGAATCGAGGCGGCTCTCGCCCATAACCTTATCGGTGTGATCCTAGACCGAGGTGGCAGGCTACGGGAAGCTGAAGCGCACTGGCGTCGAGCCTTAGCGATTCTGCAAGGCCTCGTCTTGCCTGACCATAAAGAGTTGGTGGTCATCCTGAACAACCTTGCGGCTAACCTTGTTAACCAGCAGAGGTACCCAGAAGCACGCAAACTTCTACGACAGGCGCTCGCTGTAGTTCGAGACAAGAATACCCATGTGGCAATTCTGATTTCGGCGTCGCGGATCCAGCTGAGATTGGGAGATATCGCGGAGGCCCACGCGCTGACGCAAGAGGCTACGGTGCTTTCCACCGACCCCGATAAGATAGATCAACAAAGCAGTTTCGAACTTGAGACCCTTCAAGCGGATGTCGCATTCGCCCGCGGTCAAACCGCTGTGGCCATCGAGCATCTGGAGGCACTGCTTAAACGGCAGGTGGCAGTCTTAGGCACTGACAGCCGAGAGGCCGCGATCACTTTGAATAACCTGTCGAGGTTGTATGAGGAGCTGGAACAACCGAAGCGCGCCGAGGAACTGCTGGAAGAATCACTCGCCATGCGTCGTCGCATTCTCGGGGAAGAGCATCCCGATACAGCGACGGTTTACAACAATTTAGGATTGCTGCATGCTCGTCAAGGCCGTCTCGCCTCGGCGAGGCGGAGTCTGTCTTCAGCGTTGACTATTCGCCAGGCGAAACTACCGGTGGAGCACCCTTATCAGGCTGTCACCCTTCAGAATCTCGCAGAAGTTGAAGAGGCACTGGGGCATCATGAGCAGGCCTTTGAACACCTTCGTCAGGCGTTCATCTGCGACTCTGCACTCCTTAGCCGAATGGCTTCGGGCAGAACGGATTCAGAACGTTCGATGCTTATTGGCGAAGCATCGTATCGCTCCAGCGCATTGGTGATGCTTGTAATGAGGTACTTGGCCGACAGACCAGCGGCTGTCCGAACGGCCGTCGCTTGCATTGTCGCGCGAAAGGGATTTCTCGATGGGGATGCTGACAAAGAGGCGGTTGCTCGACACGAGCCTGTGTATCGTTCGTACGTTACACGACTCACTTCTCTCGTATTAGGTGGGCCACGTAATCTCAGCACGTTGGAGTATGCCGAAGAGGTGGAGAATTTGCGACAACGCCTTCGAGCAATCGAGGCCGACCGGGGCCTTGGAGAAGTCCACATCCCGGATGCTGAGTCAGTGCTCGACAAGCTGTCCGCACGCCTCGGCGATCGTTTGTTACTAGAGTTTATCCGACTCGAACCTCCTGCTGGTCCAGCGCACAAAGAATCGGTCGCTCACTATGTGGTCGCACTTATAAGTGCCGACAGGGTTCACTTGGTCGACTTGGGCCCGGCAACTAAGATCGACAAACTGATAAGTCGGTTTCGTATCGAGATCATTGACGCAGGTACATGGATCGGCCGCAACGAGCACGCAGCGGAAGCTCGCCTGAGCCTCATATCTCGCGCCATATATCAACTGCTACTGAGCCCGCTGAACGAGCTACTTCATGGCGTGCAACGAATAGTGTTGGCACCCGATAGTTACCTTCATCTTCTTCCTTTCGGTGCACTGGTCAACCATCAAGGGCGCTATGTGATTGAGGACTTCGAGATAGCTTATCTGGGCGCTGCGCATGAGTTGCTTCGAGAGGCGCGGCCGCCTGCGGGCGGCGACATATGCCTGTTCGCTGATCCGGATTTCGCCGTGGCACCCACCCATCCCATAAAGGAACCTCAGAGGGCGCCACACACTCGACTCAGTCATCAATTGGCGACTACGCGGTGGCGCCCGTTACCTGGAACGCGACGAGAAGCGGACGCGATTTGTGAGGCTTGGTCTGATGAGAATGTTCGTGTCTTTATCGACGATCAAGCCACTGAGCGCAACCTAAAGGAGCTCAGCTCTCCTCGCATCCTCCACATTGCAACGCACGGATACTTTCTCGACGACAACAGTCTACTCGCGCTTCCCAACGGCGAAGATTCACCGTACGAACTCAACGTTCCCGCCATGCTTCGATCGGGTATGGTACTGGCCGGCGCGAACACTATTGCTGAGCGGCCGGTCTCGGGGGAAACGGACAAGGGCCTGATATCGGCGTTAGAGATATCCACGCTTGACCTACGGGCTACTGAACTTGTGGTATTGAGCGCCTGCGAAACAGGCGTAGGCGAGCCACTGCGTGGCCAGGGTGTATTGGGACTACGGCGGGCCTTTCAACAAGCGGGCGCTCAGCAACTCGTCTGCACGCTTTGGAAAGTTCCGGACGAGCCCAGCGCGGACCTTCTAAGACGCTTCTATGGATACCTATGCCGAGGGCTGGAACCTGCGCGGGCACTCCACATAGCCTCGCTTGAGTCTCTTTTAGCTCGTCGCAACGCAGGACACGCATCTCACCCGCTATTTTGGGCGGCGTTTATAGCGGTCGGAAGCCCACGGACACTGAGCGTTCATCGTTCAAGCTAGAGCCGCGATGACCGCCGCCAGCGCTTCGACGCTCGGTCGCGCGTAGCGTTCCGTTGTCCGGGTGCTGATGTGGCCGAGGAGGTCGCGCAGCGTGAAGCTGTTGATGCCTTTGCGGGCGAGTGTGCTCCCAGCTTTTGTATGCGCGATGCCGGAAAAGGACGAGCAATCGGAGGATGCGACTCCTGCTCGCGATCGGTTCGCTTTCGGACTCTCGATGTAACCCTACCGAAGCCGTTCCAGAATCTGCGCGATGCGGTCGCGTTGTTCGGTGATGTCCATTCGGCTTACGGTGGTTTGGATGCTTTCCTTGATTGTGGCGCGGGTGGCGGGGTCGGCTTGGCGGTATTTGCCGGAGATGACGTAGGAGACTAGCGAGACCTTTGCCGGGGGCAGGGTGGCCAGCTTGGGGAGATCTTTGAGGAGGCGCTCGATGGGGCGGCTTTCCAGATCTTTGACGAAGCTCTCCATATCGCTGAAGGTCGTGGCGTCGATGGCTTTCATCACCACGGACGACGCGGGCGCGGGAAGGGACATGTCGAGATCTTTCTTTTCCGGCATCAGCTCAATTCTCCTTTTTATCCGTGCGCTTCGCGGCCACGCCGGAAACGCCGTCGATGGCCATGAGGCTGAAGAGCTGTTCCCATCCGGCCACGGCGATCGTGTGCCCGTCGCGCGAGATGCCGAACGACTCGGTGGCTCGCTCCGGATCGAACGCGGCCAGTTTCCTGCGCGTCGCGCTCGTGTCCTGATCGGGGATGAAGTCCTGCCGGAACACGCCGTTCACTCCATGTTCATCGAGATAGAGGTATGCGATTGCCTTGCCGTCAGGCATCCAGCGCATGCGGCCCAGGATTGCCGTTGTGTGCGGCGGTGCTGGTACCGGCACGACGAAGCGCGTGACCGCGCCATCCGCGATGCGCACCACGCGAACCATGGCGCGGCTGGTCCGGCCATCGGAAAGAAACGCCACGTACTTGCCATCTGGTGAGACGTCGGGCACGACGTCGCGGCCATTGACGACAGCCGATGCGCCGCTCCCGTCGGGATGAACCTTCCAGATGCCGAGGTGTTTCTGATTGAACGAGTTGTAGAGGATCCACTGGCCGTCGGCGGTTGCGGTCGGATTCTCGGCGTCGACACCATCGTGCGAGACCTGGTGCGCTTCGCTGCCGTCGGCATTCGCCATCCAGATTTCGAGGTTGCCGCTGCGGCCGGAGCTCCAGACGATCTTCTTTCCGTCCGGCGTGTAGGCCGGATCCCAATCCTCCGCGGCGTCGTCGGTGATCTTGCGGACTGAGCCCGCGCCGAGGTTCATTTGCCAGAGGTCGAGGTTTCCGCTGCGGTTCGACGAGAAGAGGATCGATTGCCCATCGGGTGAATAGACCGGTTGCCGATCGCTGCTGTTGCCGCGCGTCAGCCAACGCTCCGCCGGCGGACTCGATACCGTCGCCGCAGAAGCCGGCACGTTCGCCGGACGATCGAGCTCGATCTCGCGCAGGTTGTCGCGGGGGGAACGGACGTCGAGAATCATCTGCCCCTTGCCCAGGACGTCCGCCACCGTTCCGTTGTGCGAGCTCCAGCCGATGACCTGGGTCGTGTCGTCAGCCACATCGTGCCGGACGATCTGTGCCGTCGATCCGACCACCGCCTCCACCGAGTCGGCGCGAACGTAGATCAGCGACCGGCTGTCTGCTGTCCAAACCGGCACCGAAACCTCGCCTGACTTCGGCGGCGTCGTGAGCGTTCGCGCGACCTTCGTCTCGGGATCGAGGATGACGATCGTCTGCGCCACGCGTCCCGATGCACCGATGAGCGCGATCTTCTTCTGATCGGGCGACCACCTCGGCTGCGAGAGCGCCACGATGTCCGATCGCAGCAACTCCCGCGCGCCGGTGCCGTTCGCATTCGCCAGAAGAATGACGCTCTTCACGCGGCCGTCCGCATCGACCGCGTTCTTGCTGAAGGCGAGGAGCTTGCCGTCGGGCGACAACTCGCCGGTGGTCCCTCCGTCAAGAATGTGACGCGCTTCGCCGCCGACGACAGGGATGCGATACAGCGATGAGGATCCGTCCGGCTGGAAATGTACGTAGAGGATGGACGCGCCATCGGGCGAGAAGCGCGGGAAATCGTCCGACCCCTGGCTCAGGGCAACCTCGCTGCCGCCTTCGATCTGCTTGAGCCAGATGCGTTGCGTTCCGTCGCGTCGCGAGCTGAAGGCGATGAGCTTTCCGTCCGGCGAGACCGCGGGCGAGAAGTCGTTGCCCGAGTAGGTGAGATAGCGCTCCGAGGTGATCGCCGGCGGTGCGGGACGGCGCAGCCATGCGGTGAGAAGTGCGCCGATCACGAGCGCTGCGACGGCCGTGGCGGCAAGCAGCGGCCAACGCGGCCGGGGAACGACGACGACTTCCTCCTCCGCCTTCTCTTCGCGCACCGGCGCGATGCCCGCCTCGGAGAGATGATCGCGCAGATGCTGAAGGTCGCGCGCCAGATCGCGCGTCGAGGCATAGCGCTCGTCCGGATCTTTCGCCAGACAGCGCTCCACGATCCAGCGCAGAAGTGCCGGCACCTGCGGCGCAACCTGCGCGAGCGGGGGCGGCTCATCGCGCACCACCATGAACATCGTCTCGACCGCGCTCGCTCCCTGGAAGGCGGGCCTGGCGGCGAGCATCTCGTACAGAATCGCGCCGAACGAGAACTGATCGGAGCGGTAGTCGACGTTCGCTGCCTTGGCCTGCTCCGGCGACATGTAGCCGCACGTGCCGACGATCATGCCCGGGTCGGTCTTGCGGTCGCTGATGCCGAGGGTGCCGGCCGCGAAACTCCGCGCCAGCCCGAAGTCGAGGATTTTCACGCCTCCCTCGGTGGTGAGCATGATGTTTTCCGGCTTGAGATCGCGATGCACGAGGCCGCGCTTGTGCGCCGCAGCCAGACCGTCGGCGATCTGCGACACGATCTGCAGCGTCTTGCGCACAGGCACCGGGCCGGCCGCCATCAGCTCGCGCAGCGTCTGGCCATCGATGTACTCCATGGCAATGAACGCGCTGCTGTGATGCTGGCCGATTTCGTAGATGGTGATGATGTTCGGATGGTTGAGAGACGAGGCGGTGCGCGCCTCCTGCCTCAGACGCGCCAGCTGCTCATCATCGCCGGCGAGATGTTCGGGCAGGAGTTTGATGGCGATGGCGCGGTCGAGCTCATCATCATGGGCGAGATAGACGAGGCCCATCCCCCCTTCGCCCAACTTGCAAACGGTTTTGTACGGCCCAATGCTCTCTTCCAGCGGTGCCGCGGTCATGGGGTTCTCTGGATACGGATCGTAACGAATGCAGTTTCCTGCATTGCAACATACTTGTAGCGTTCAGGCGAAGGATCGAATCGACACGATCGCGCCGCGCGCTGACGTCCACAGCACGCCGACCTCGACACTGAATCGAACACCGCCCTTCCCGCGGCAGCTCGATAGCCAGGCGATCAGCCCTCGGCTCTCACTGTTGCGGAGGGCCACTGCCTGAGGAAGATGGTCGTGCGATCGCCGTTGAAATTGTCATCCGCGAATAGCTCGGTGGCACCGAGGCCGAGGTCGACCTTACGCCAGGAAAATCCGGACAGACATTCATTGAGGTTGATGCTCATGAGATTGACCGATTCGGTCTTTCCGGTTCCCACGAGATCGACGCATCGTCCGCAAAAGCGCACGTTTGGCGGCACGACCCCGTCCATCAGCGTCATGACCGTGCCGACGGGCAGGTTGAAGGCGATGAACGTGGCCTGGTCCTGCATCGGCGTGCCGTCGAACAAATGCCGAACGCTCTCGGGGTAGTCAGCCGTGCGCAGCGTCGCGCGTTCGCTGCCCCAGTTGTCGTCGGCAAACAGCGTAACGGTGCCGCTGGGGAGCGTCGGGGGCGGAACGGAAGGGGCAGGAAGCCTGCTGAGAAAATGGATAATCGACATGACCTTGTCCTCCCTCGCGTTGCGTCGCTTCGACGGCTCCAATGCGCCGTCGTTGCGTTCCGCCAATCAGAGAGAGCGACGGGAGTAGACGTTTTTCCGGCCCCGATCGAGAAAATCCGAGATCGGATCTGCCCGGTCAATACTTCAACGTTGTCGTAGTCGCATCGGTCGAAACATTCAAACCGCCGCATGTGCCGAGCACAGTGTGACTCCACACCGGATTGAATACGCGGCCATCCGGACCCTTGATCGTAATGTTCTGGAATGTAAGGCTTCTGCTTGCGGGGTATTGGTTCAAGCAACTCGTGACGTTGTACGCCTCGAACGCGCCGCCGTAGAAGTTGCCTGGCTGAAAGTTCAGGTTGTCCACGACCAGGGACGTTGTCTCGTTGATCGTAGAATCGGTGGTCGTAATGCGCCAGTTGCACACCTTGCCCTCACACGTCTTCTCCATCGACCCCACGATCGTATCGTTAGGGTTCACCCTTTTCGGCTCCGAGTAAAACGACCAGCCATTACAGTTAAAAAGCCAACTGGCGATGGTCCAGTAATTTCCGCCGAAGGATTGGTTGCAGCCGTATTGAAGCACCGGCTGCGCAATCAAATTGCCATTGGAGAACTGTGCACCTGAAAAGAAGAAGAGCAGCGCGCCCGGCTCGGCGGGAGAAGCAGGTACGGCGAAGGTCGCAGCCATCGATCCTACGTCACCGGTGGGCGGCCAGTTCGAATACTCGATCCAGCTCCCGTCGTTTGTTCTGCAAGAGTTACCGGAACACGATGGCAACTGAACATGGGTTCCATCCGCATGGGTAATGACCATGGTCGCGAAATCGACCCGGTCCCCTGCCGCTAACATTTGAATGCAGGAGGGCGGAGTCGGCTCGCACTCGAGCGCTGCGGCAGATTTAGCCGATGACACCGCGGCCTGGCCTGTAGGAGCAACACACCGTACCGCGCTCACACTGACGATGACGATGAGAACAACCCGGCGAATTGTATTCATGACTGTGGCTCCTCTATGGAAAGCGGCTATCCGAACATGATTGGTCCAGGGGCACTGGTCCATGGGCCAGGACGGCGCGGACTAACGATTCAAGCATCAGCGGTGTCAGTGGCCTGTCCGAGCCGGGCGGGCTGGTAGCTGCTTCTCCCGGCGCCGAGGTAGCGATGAAGTTCGACGCATTCGACGGCGCGGCCAGAGGAGACGTCTTGATGATCCAGCCCAACGCCTGCAGTCTGTCTCCCAATAGTTCCAGCGTCATCGGTTGCAGCTTGTTACTCATGCCGGGAGTGTTATTCGCGATAGCCTGTGGAAGGCCGCCCTCGGCCACTAGATAGTTCAGCAGGAATTCGATCGGAGCGTCTTCCGCGCCGCTGGCAATATCGAAGTTGGACACGTACAGCTTGCCGTTCGGGAGTTGCCATTGTTGATTCTCGTCGAGAAATGAATACATCCCGAGGTTCAGGGGTGACCGCGGAAAGAAAGGAGTGATCTGGAGCCGCGGAATACCGTCCGTTTCGATAACGACTTGCGTCGATAACGAGCTGGTTGGGTTAGTCTTGTCGCCCAGCACAGTGACCGTCCCGTTATAGATATCGAAATAGCCGGCCGCGTCGCCATTCTGTACCACGTCCTTGGAAATTTTGAGCTCTGGGACGTACTCGTTGAGGTGATAGCCGTCTTCAAGCGGCGGCGGCGTGAAGGGGGCCTTCGCCGGATTGGCGACCTGCAGATGAGTTCCAAGAAGCGGGATCCAGTTGCTGCTGTTCGCGTCCACGATCTCGGTGTCAGAGATCAGTGCGACGTGCGGCATTAGGTAGTAGCCAAGTAACGAAGGAGAGATCTCGATTCCCTCTTTCAAATCTCGCTGAAGGAAGCCCATATTCACTGCCAACGCGTTCGGAATCACGGACCGCAGCGGTATTTTGGGCGCGATGCAATCAAATGGAATGCAGTCGTAGAAATGAGTCATGATGCCGGAGAACGTGATTGTCAATTGGTTCAATGGGTCCATTACAGTGACTCCTTCGTGTGAAGCGGCGTTGGGATGCGTCTGGTCAATAGCGCCACGAAGCGCCAGGCGCGGTGGCCGTCTCCCGTTTTTTCGGAACTGATGGCGTCCTGTTGTACGGCCCGGAGCGCCTCCGCTGGCCGCACGCCCGAGGCCAGTTGGCGGTGCAGCGCACCGAAGAGACGCCGGGCGTCGTGATCGCCGATTGGAGTCAACGTGCCGACCACGTCGCTTGCACCCGCGGCTGAGAAGGCCGCGCCCAGGCTGAGCGCGCGGGTAGCCGTGGAAGCAGGAGGGCGGAGTGTTTCGCAGGCGGCGAGCACAATCACTCCCCTCCGCACCAGGGCCGAGGTGAGGATGGTGCTCCACGACACTCGTTCGAGCGTTCCCGACGAGCCGACGAACAAGAGCGCCTGTTCGCCGCCGCCCGATTGGCGCTCGGTGTGTCCGGCGATGTGGACGACATCCGCGGCCGCGGCGGTGGTTCGGAGCTGCGCGAACGTCGCAGCCGCGGCAGGAATGGAGGTCGAGCGCGTGTAGAGTCCCGCCACGGCGCGCACCTCATCCTCCGCTTCCGGAAGCCTCATCGATTCGGATCCGCCGCTCGGCAGCGCGATGGCAACGAGTGCCGGAGCAGATGCGCGCGCCTCGTCGGGCTGCAGCGAGCCGGCGCTGGACGCGGTCGAAACCGCAAATCGCTCGATGAGAAAGCGCCGGCGCGTGGAGTCGTAGAGCGCCGCGAACGGCACGGTGACCAGCCGCTGGTCTGCCACGATGACCACCTCGCGCGCGCGATCGAGAAGTGCGTCCGCGGGGCGGATCAATTCCTCGTACAGCTTCGCCGCGGCGGCGGTGCCCGACTCAGAAAGGCTTTCCTCGGCCAGCGCCGTCAGCGTCTCTGTCGCGGCCGGACGCCTGACGACGATGGAATCGTTCTCCGCGACGGCGAACGTGATCACCTCGTCGGCCAGCACGACGATTTCGAGCACCGCCGTTCCGCTGCCGGCCAGGCGCTGCTGCAGTTCATGAATGGTGACGGGCGTTCCGTGCGACCGTTCGGCGAATGCAAAGGCGCCGGCGTTGTCGCCGCGGTCGAGGCTGAGGCGGACGGCATCGGTAAAGATCGCATGCTCCGCGTCGAGGACGCCCCATCCGGCGGCGGCGCCCTGCGTGCCCGCCGGGTGGCTTTCTACGATGGTCATGCCGCGCTCCAGATCGCGAAGAGCCGAGGGCACGTCGCCGGTGCGCGCCGAGCAGCGCGAGCGGAGGAGCAGCGGTTCGGGAAGCCCGCCGGCCAGGCCATGCGTGGTGTAGAAATCGATCGCCCGCGTCAGCGGCTCGGCCGCAGCACGAGGACTCGACTCCGCCAGTGCCGCTCCTGTGGCGGTGTCTACCTGCGCTCTCCAGCCGGCCCGCAGGGCAGGGTCGGCCACCGCGTTCGCGACGCCCTCGGCCTCTCGCGCCGTCTGCAGAGCTCCGGCCGTATCGCCGCTCATCGACTGAAGCAGCGCGCGGCTGACCAGTCCTTTGATTGCGAACTGCGGCCGCGCACCGCTGCGCGCGATCGACGTTTCCAGTGCCGAAAGCGAAAGCGCGGCGTCGCGGTGGCCGACCGCCAGTTCGGCCTGCGTCGCCGCGGCGATGCTCGTGACGAGAGTCTCCGGCTCGCCGTCGGCGCTGAGCGCAGCAAAGGACTGCACGCGCGCGAGCCATGCGTCGTCGTCGCGATCGATGGAGCGATACGCATACGCCAGCATCGTCTCCGTGAATGCTTCGCTGGCGCGCTCGCCGCAGCGGCGGAACATCGACGCCCCCTCGGTCAGCACGGTAATGGCGCGCGTCCAGTCGTGCTCACCGCTCAACGCCCGCCCGAGTTCCCACCGCACGTGGCCGCCGAGACTGATGTACTGAGGATGAGCATCGGCCGCGGCCAGGGCTCGCTCGAGATCGGCGCGCGCCGCGGCGGTGTCGTTCCCCGCCAGGCGGGCGCTGGCCGCGTAGTAGCGGGCCTGAAGAGACATTGGATCGTGCTCGGCCTCGAACGCCTCCGCCGCGCGAAGAAGATCGCGCGCGCCGGCATCCCGCTGGTCGCGGCTGTAGGCGGTTCGGCCGTTGAGATAGAGGACATGCGCCGCCGCAATGCCGCGCTGCTGCGCGGGCGTTGCCGCGTCGATGGCGCGTGCCGCGTCGCGGGCCAGCGCTTCGCCCGAGATCGCGAAGAGCGCGTCGCCGACGCCGTGCGCGATGGAGAGCCATCGCGTCGCCTCGGCATTGTCGTTGCGCTGCAGCGCCTCAGCCCAATGGCTGAGGTATATGCCCTCTGCATAGGCGCGGGCGCGCTCGCGGTGCGCGTCGACATATCGGCGCACGCCGGCGGCATCGCCACGCTCCGCCGCCCGCTCCAGAAGCGGACGGTCATGCTCGAATTCTGACGAGCCCGTCGACACCGGAAGATCGGCGAGATGCGAACGCGCCTCGGTTGCCCACGACGACGAGGAATCGACTTGCAGGTAGCGCTGCCAGGCGCGCTTCGCCTCGTCTGTAAGCCCGAGCCGCGTGAGGATCAGCGCGCGATTAAAGAGGGCCTCGGAGAGATTTGGATCGATGCGCAGGGCGGCATCCGCCGCCGCCAGCGCGGTCGGATAAAGCGATGCGCGCCCCAGTTGCGATGCCGCGGCATACCGCGCCGCGGCCAGGTCGCTCCACGTTCTGGCATCGGGCGACGTCCGCGTCACGGCCTCGAGCCGCGCCGCTGCCTCCTCCGGCTTTTCGACGAGCACCATGGCTACGCCGGCCGCGTGTTGCACGTCGGCGCTGCGGTCGTGCGCCGCGCGATTGATCGCTTCTCCTGCGGCACCGCCCAGCTCCAGGCGAGCCGCGTCCAGCGACGTGCCGCTGGCGCGCATCGGTCCGTGGTACGGAGCCCACGCGAATCCGCCGGAGAGACGCGGTTCGATCGTGCGCTCCGACGTCGGCGCAAGCGCGACCAGTCTGCCGATCGGGTCACGGCCGCGGCGAATCATCGGGACACTGATGATGGCGATGAGCACCGCGGCTGCGACCGCGCCCAGCCACCAGCGCGAATTGCTCCGGGGGCGCCAGACACTCCGCTCTTCCTCGAGATGCGCGTTCGCCGAAAGGACGGCGGCCATGCAGTCGCTGCAGTGTTCGATATGCGCGAGGACGTCGTTCCGCGTTTGCGCGTCGAGGTTCCCGCTGGCGAACATCGCGAGAGTCTCATCTGTCGGGCACTGCGGAATCGGTAGGCTGCTCAATTGTCCTCCACGGAAGAGGTGTGACGGCCGGAGTCGTTTTTCCCGCTCTGGAGACCGAAATCGAACAAATCCGATCCTCCGGCGCTGATCAGTTCCTCGATGGGGGCCGATCCGACGCCCTCCTGCTCCAGCGCCTGGCGGAGCTGGCGCAGCACCGCTTCGATGCGGCGATACAGCGGACGTTGCGGTACACCCATAAGGCGCGCGGTGTCGGCGATGCTGAGCTCCGCGCCGAAATGAAAGCGGATCAGCATCCGATCGTCGAGCGGGAGCGCTTCGATCGTCTCCCGCACCGTGCGCGCGGCGCGCTCGGTCAGTCGCCGCGCCTCCGCTTCATTGGCGCGCGAATCGGCGGTATCCGGAGCGACGAATCGATGCTCGTCCTCGGGCAACGGAACGAGCCGCAGGCGCGCCGGGCGTTGCGGCAGGCGCTCCGTCAGCTCGCGCGCGCTTCTGCGATCCAGCGACGGATCGATGGAGCGAACGATGGCGATGGCCTCGTCGAGAGAGCGTCCGTCTCGCACCGTTAACTTCTCGAGCATCACCGCCGCGGGACCGCTCCGCTCTGCTTCCGCGGACGGATGCCAGCGGCCTCGCACACGCTCCCACTCGCGCGACAGCAGCCGCTGCACGACGACGGTGAGAAATGCGCCCAGCGGCGCCCGCCCCTCGTACCCGCGCAGGATCGCGTAGTCGTTCTCCATGAGAGCGATTTTCGCGATCGAGGCGAAGTCCTCCGCATCCGCATCGCGCAGACCGGCGCGGCGGCAAACGCCTGCAATGACGCGGTCCACCAGCGCGAGATTGCTGCGGAACAACTCCTCGGCGTTCATGGGGGTGAGCCATCAGCATACCGCCAAAACATTTACTTAAGCATGGAAAACCGCAGTTACCCGTCGCACTCCTCTTTCAATCGCGGTGCCGGCACAAACGCGAACGAGGCAGTGCAACCGAGGCAGTGCAGAGAAGAGAGAAAGGGAAAACCACCATGACCACAGCTCGCAGAGTGTTCGTTTCCGCAATCGCCATCGTCGCCGTGCTGGCGTCGACCGCATCCGTCCGCGCCGAACAGCCGGACAAATACACAAAACCGCACGAGCCGTTCACGGCCTATGGCATGCAGGTCCGGATGTCGATCGTGAATCCAATCAATCAATCGTGGCAGAAAGAAATTCGGCCGACGGTGTTTCAGGAAATCGCACCGTGCCGGCTGTCGTCCACATTCATCCGCGACCATTATGAAACGCCGTGGGGCGGACCGGGATATCGCTCGGACGAATCGCGTCATTATCTGAGCCGCGGTGTGCTCGAGACGGCGACGTTCGTCGATCCCTGCTCCGAATCGATTCCGATGAACGCCATCGGCATCGTCGGCCGCTTCACCGTGACGTCCGCCGAGGGCGACGGTGAGGTTCACATCGATCCGGTCGAACCGGCCAGTCCGAATGCCGCCACCGTCCTCAAGTTCAAGAAGGGCGAAGAGCTGATGTTCGAAGCCGGCGTGATGTTGACTCCGTCCGGCACCTTCGGCATGGCCACGTGGTATGCCGGCGCCGAGGTCACCGTCGACGTCCTCGGCTACCTCCTTCCCGATCCCGCCCCCGCCGGCGCGAAAGGCGACAAAGGCGATCAGGGCGACAAAGGTGAGACCGGCGCCACCGGTGCAACGGGCGCCAAAGGCGACACTGGCGCGGCTGGCGCAAAAGGCGACAAAGGCGACACCGGCGCGACAGGTGCCAAAGGCGATAAGGGCGCGGCTGGCGCAAAAGGCGACAAGGGCGACGCAGGTGCGACCGGTGCAACGGGCGCCAAAGGCGACACCGGCGCGACAGGTGCCAAAGGCGATAAGGGCGACACTGGCGCGACCGGACCAGCGGGTGCAACGGGCGCCAAAGGCGACACCGGCGCAAAAGGCGACAAAGGCGACACCGGCGCGATGGGTGCCAAAGGCGATAAGGGCGACACTGGCGCGACCGGACCAGCAGGCGCAACGGGCGCAAAAGGCGACAAGGGCGACAAGGGCGCGACGGGTGAAAAGGGCAGCGTCGGCGCGACGGGACCGCAGGGTTTAATGGGTCCGAAGGGCGATAAGGGCGACACCGGACCTATCGGACCCGCAGGTGGGCTCAGGGCAGTCAAGGGGAACGGCTGCTATCCGCCGGGAAACAATGCGAACAGTCTGGTCACCATCCATGACGGTTCCGTGACTTCCAGCAGCATCGTGATGCTCAATTACACCGACGCCGGCTCCAACGGAAATGCTCTGGCGCTCGTCGGCCAGGGCGCAGGCTACTTCCAGACCACCGGCAGCCCAAACAATTGCTTCCAGTACGTCGTACTGAACACGGCACCGTAGCGAGAGAGCGCGCGGGTCCTCTCCCCCTCGGGGAGAGGACCCCGCTCCACGCAAGGAAGTAATCCTCTCCACTTCATTCAAGCGGCCAGCTCCGCAGCGGCTTCGTAGATCGCGCCTACAGCCAATCGCGCCGCTCACCCACCCCGCCAGCTCCCTCACCAGAATAGCCATCATCCTCGGCGCGATTGCACTGTCGGCGAAGACGGCGGGAACGATCGACAGCCGCATCTGGACTATGTTCGTCTACGCGATGCTGGTCATGGGCATGGCGGCCTCGATCCTTGAGTTCCTCAGGAGTGGCGTCTGAGCCAGACGCGACCTGTTACCACGCGGTCAGGACACGGTAGACACGCCTCCCTGGCCGCGCGTCCGCACGCGGGATGTTGGTGAGGATTCCGATCTCGCTTCCCGCCGGCGCTGCTGTGGTGGGCTCATCATGGACTCGAATTCCTTCGACGTTCTGTTCATAAAAGACGACGGGTCGTTCGAACGCGATCCGATCGCCTACAGCGAGAGGCGCGGTCAGGTAGATGACGACGGCGCGGCTCTTCGCAAAGTATTCGGTAACACGGCCAATCTCTTCATAGTGCGCCGGCAGAAATCCTATGCGTCCCGATTTTGTGAAAACATCCTGTAGCGCCGTCTTTGGCCAGTTGTGCGTTTGTCGGTTCACGGCGAGCCGGAAGAGATCCCAGGTAGTAATGACGGCGAGAGATTTGGCGTTAAGAATCTTCAGCAGATCCTCGCGCAGGAATTCGTAGTCGCGCTCGAGCGGCGGCCGATGCCGCTGATGATTGACGACGGTGATTCCCTTCACGGCTTGTCCGGGGTGCTCGTCGGCGTGCAGAGTGACAGCCTTCTCGACCTGCAGGATGTCCGAATCCGTTCCACGCCCGCCGATTCCCTTCACTTCGAACAGAAGAACAGTACCTGTCGACGGAACGCAAAGATCCTCGCGCAAAGCGGCACCGGCAGCCGCTGACGGTTGTTTTCGCTCCGCATCAACATCGATCACGTCGAGGAATCCGAAATCATTGCGTAGGACCGCATGAACGGCCATGACGAGGTCGCGGTCGGTGGCCGTGAGCAGGTCCTGCAGGTACGTGGTCTTCCAACGTTCTTCCTCGAGCGCAGCCTCAATCAGGGCCTTCTGCTTTCTGTATCCGGTGTCAAGCTCCTCGAGAGCCGTCAGCTGTTCGGCAATCGCCGGCGGGATGTAGGCGTGGTCGTTCAACCACTCTTTCTTCGCCAAGTGCGGCACAACGTCGGGTGCAAGGGATGGGAGCGCCTGCTCGATGATCTCTCGAATGATTTCCGCCGTTTCATCCCCTGCCGGTGGAAGCAGGATGACCGTACCGCCGGTCTCCGGTCTCATTACTCCGGCGATCATGTCGCCGTACCTGTTCGTTGCGATCGCCGTCCAAAATTCGAGCCGGCGATACCACGGCTCGATCTTGTACGCGTACCTGATTGCCTCGCGATGCCGTGTCAGAATGATGCTGACGGGATGGGACTCGTTGACGATGCCAACCTCTCGACCCGCCGATTCGGGCATGTTCATTCCGTACGCCTGTGTGCCCAGCAATGCGTACACGTCTGCTCCCCCGAAGGATCCGCTGATCTCGAGAAGCTGCGGCTCGAAGCGTGCGTAGGTTCCGTGCACGTGCGGCCCCGCGACGGCGATGACGACGCCCCCATATTCGAGGATGCGGTCGATCTTTCCCATCGTCTGTGAGGCCAGAAGCGGCCGCGGATCGACGATGCGGTCGGGTGGCCATTCAGTGACGTACGCTGACTGGACGGCAGTTGTGATTGTGTCGAAGTCCTCTGCCGAGCGGTCCGCCATCTTCAAGAAGTCGATAAGAACCACGTCTTCATCGTCGATGCCGCGAAGATCGCTGGTCATAAAGACTTTGGGATATCCACGCTGGCGATTGACGGGTTGGCTCACGCGATACGGAACGCCGAGCGTAGCCTTGGTAACGGTGTAGCCGGCTTCATCGAGCGTACGGATCACCTGCTCGTCGCAGTCGATGGCGTAGATGCGAGGACGCGCGTGGCGCCGCCGCGCCGGAGACGCGATTACGTCGGGCGCCGCGGGTGGTTCATGATCGTCTTGAGTCTCAGAGGCAGTCTCAGGTCGCCACCACCTCAACCAGCGTTTGAAAGCCTCCAACACGCGGCGACCATACCATCGACGATTTCACGAGATGCTCCCGCACGTCGCGCGCTACGATGTCGCTGAATGCCGAAACAGATCGACTGTCTCACGATCGGTATCTTCGGACCATCCGACTGCGGACCGGAGAAGGACCAGCTGAGGCGACTGATCTCCGATGACCAGAGTCTGCGCGTGATTGCTCGCCACTTCGAACTCATCCTTGACCACTGCAGCGGTGATGACGTCGTGTCAGGACCGGGGAGGTCGCAGGAGCGCATCAACCGGTATATCGCGGAGATGAATCCCGATCTCTCGGTCTTCGTGTTCAAGGACCGATTCGGCACTGATGCCGGCCTGGGCATGACCGGAAGTGAAGAGGAGTGGCAGATCGCCATCTCCACGCTGGCTGCGCATCCTGAATTCGATCTCGGTCTCTACTTCGCGAGCCAAACACCGTCCGATCAACGCTTGATCGACTTTCGGTCGCAAATCGAGCGTGAGTACGTTGCGTACTACAGCGTCTACGATGACCTGCCTGACTTCAAGTCGAAATTGCACGCAAAGCTGACGATGTTCCTCCGCGACCACGCCTCAAAAAAAAACGGTAACGCACAGGCGACGAGCACGACCGCGATCGAAGCGTTTGCTGCCTCGCCGTTTTCCATCGGTACGTATCCGAGGGTCCTTCCTGATGGAGAGGAGTTGCAGCGACCCGAATTGAAGACGATCACGGATCGAGTTATGAGCCAGGAAACGTCCACAACCGTGATCCTGGGCGAGCGCGGATCGGGAAAGTCTGCACTTCTTGCTGCGCTTGAGTCTGAGCTGAAATCCTCAGGAATCGCCGTTCTGTCGATCAAGGCCGACATGCTCGGCCCCACGGTTCAGGACGAGGTCGCATTCGATCGCGCGGTTCGATTGCCGCTCGGCTTCACGGCGTCGGTTCAGCTGCTCGCAGCCGAACGCCCTGTCGTTGTACTCATCGATCAACTGGATGCGCTAGCCGACGTGCTCGATCGCAAGACGGAGCGCTTGAATGTGATCTTGAACGCGATCCGCTCCATCAGCGCCGTTCCGAATGTTCATGTGGTACTTTCATCGCGACCATTCGAGTATTACCACGACGTCCGGCTTCGGTCGATGTCCGCGGAACGAGTTGATCTCGCGCTGCCTCCATGGGAGGAAATCGCGCCGATTCTCGAAAAGCACGGCTACGTCCCCCAGTCGATCAGCGAGCCAGTCCGCCAACTTCTTCGCAATCCTTGGACACTGAATGAATTTCTTCGCTTCCGGCCAAAGGAGATCAACTTCGATTCGCTCTTCGCGCTCCTCGAGGAGGTGTGGTCTGTAACCGTCGAGGCACCCGATGCACCCCCCGGTACCCGCGACCTGGTCGCTGAATTGGTGTCCGCGATGAGTCGAGATGAGGTTCTCTGGGTGGCACGTTCAATCGCAGCGGCTCACGAGGAGGCGCGCCAGTTTCTCCTGGAGCGTGATGTGATTCAGCTCGATGAGTCGAAGCTCCGCGTCGCATTCCGACATCAGAGTTTCTATGAGTTCGCCCTCGTCCGGCGCTTCGCTGCCGGAGCGGAGAGCTTGGCCGCATATATCGTCGGAGGTTCGCAAGGCTTGTTCATTCGTCCGGTTGCTCTTGCCGGGCTGGCGTATTTGCGCGGGACTGTTGCCTCGCGGTACGAAGTTGAACTCCGGGCTCTTTGGGACGCTGAACCGCGGTTGCACCTGCGTGCGTTGATTGTGGACTTCATTGCCACTCAGTCCACGCCGTTACCAACGGAAGTGGCGATTGTTACGCAGATGCTCGGAGATGAGCGCCAAGGCAAGCGCGTTCTAATCGCGATCGCTCCCTATGCGACGTGGTTTTCCGTGCTTCGATCGACGGCGGCCTTCCTTGGCTGGCTACGCCGTCCGCCCGAAGAGGCGGTTTTCGTCTCAGGCCTGCTTGGGTCGCAAGCCGCGAAATCCTCTGACGACGTTCTTGATGTCGTGGAGCGCGAGTGGTTGCATGCCCGTGAATACGACCGGCTGACGTTCTCCATATTCTACAACGTGAGCTCGTGGTCGCAGCGCGCCCTTGACATGCTTCTACTGATCGTCGGGCGATCCTCCATGGCGAGTCTTTACTACGTAGCGCTGCAGATGATCGCCACGAACCCGGATTTTGCGGCGCAGGTTCTCCGAGCGGAGCTTGATCGCCGTTTAGACGAAATACTGGCCACGCGTTCAAAGGGATTCGATCTGGAACGCGCTGTCGAGCGACTCCTCGATGACGACGACCACACCGGAGTAATCGCAGAGCTCGCGGATACCGCCCCCGATTCATTCCTTGCGCGACTGTTCCCTTGGATTGTTCGCGTACTCGAGGCGACGGCCTACGAGAAGAATCCACGTTTCCAGTATTACCGGCATGGCCGTATAGATCTCACGTCGTTCGGCCTCAAACCAGTGGCGACGCTTATCGATGTAACTATAGGAACACTCGAGCAACTAGCACAGCGAGATGCCGACGCTGCGCTCGCGCTGCTGGGCCCTTATCTCGCCAGCGAGACGATGGCGATCCACACATTGGCGGTCTTCGTGATGCGCGTGCTCGCATCGACACGGCCGACTGCGGTCTTGGAATACCTCCTCGGGGACCTTCGGCGTCTGGCGATTGGTACTTGGGCTCGCTCCCATCAGTTCTCGAAACTCCTCATCGAGTCCGTGGTCCCGAACCTCACCAAGACGAGGCAGCGACTTCTCGAGTCTGCTGTCCTCGGGTACGACTACCTCACCGCGCCAGACGAAGAGTTGACTGGGGAGGAGCGCGCCCGCAAAGCGCCGTGGAATCGCAAGCATCGCTTGTACCTGCTTCAGAGTTTTCCCGATGGCGCGCTGTCGGAACCGAGTCTTTTGGTGAAGCGAACACTCGAAGCGGAATTTCCCGGGCTCGACGAGAGCATGTTCGGAGAGATCAGGGGTGGTGAGGTCAAGGCTCCCTATAGCCGCGCCGAGCTGGAGGCGCGGAGCGATGATGAGATCGTCGCCGTCTTCGATGAGCTCACGGACGACACGGGTTGGGATCATCCTCGCAGATGGTCTAGCGACGGAGATTTCCTTCGTGGCGGTGCCATTCAGCAGTCCCGAGTTATCGCAGAGATCGCGGAAGTGGACGCCGAACGAGGCTTCCGTCTTACGCTGCGATTCCGTCCGCATGATCAGGAGCTTCCGACCGCGGAAGCAATCAGCGGTTTGGTGAAGGCCGGCTTCGATCCACAGCGGCTGGTGGTGCGCATCGTCGAGTTGGCGGCCAAGGGATTTGCGTCCGAGGAATTCAGGACATCGGCGGCGCGCGCGCTTGCGAACCTTTCGGACAAACTGGGAGGCCTGCCCGACGATGTAATTGAACTTCTGCATCGGTGGCTCCACGAAATCGAGGCCCCATCCGCGTCTCACGATGTCGAGTCAAACAGCACCCCCAATCACGCGCTGGTGTTCGGACCGGGCGGGATGTTCTTCGAACCGCATGGACGCGGGCCTGTCATCGAGGCAATCGCGTCAGGCTATCTCGATCGCGAGACTCCCGACATTGCAAAGTGGGTCGAAATCGTCCGCGAACGCCTCGACATGGAGACTCATGCAGGCGTGTGGATCGTCACAATGCGTAACCTCCAGACGGTGTTGCGAAACGATCCGCCGTTAGGTACGGAGATCTTCTCGGCGATTTTCGAACGACATCCGGACGTGCTACGCGAGTCGTTCACGTGGATGCTTGTCGCTCACTGGATGCATGTCTTCACTCCGGTCGACGCGGTACTTCGGTGGCTCGAAATCCTGGGCGCTTTCGGCGATCCGCGATCGCAGCAGGCGATGGGGGAGTTGCTATACCTGTTCGCGATGTCGCAGGAGGAAGGTCGCGATCGCGTCCGCGCTTCGATTAGCGATCCAAACGCGCGCTACGTCGTCCGCGGCTTTGGGTACGGTGCGGCATATCTCTGGGGGAATGTCTCAATGAGAGCACTTGGCCGTGAAGTCTTCACTACGGAGATTCAACGTTGGCCCGAAGATGCGGCGAAAACTCTGAGCTCTCTCATCATCGTCAATCGTGACGAGCTGGATCTAGATCAGCCGACGCAGGAGGTGTTCCTGACCGCCGCAACGAACGAGGTGATCCTGCTCGATATTTTTCCGGAGCTGGGAGAAGAAATCGAGCCGCGCACCGTTCAGGAGCCGGCATTCGTTGCCGACATCGCGCGTGCGTTCGTTAATGTGCCGACACAGGAGGTCGAGAATTCGCTCGGCCCCATTCACCGCGGCATGGTCCCGGAAGTGATAACCAGCATCGCGCTGACGCTGCATCGTATGCCAGCCTTCGCGGCGATCGGCCTAGAGCTTTTCGAGAAGTTGCTGGAGGCGAATCTGCGCGAAGCAAAGGCAGCAACAGAGCTCCTCGATCGCATACCCTCACGCCATCTCGAAATCCGACCTCGCCGCGCTCGTCGACCACGTCGTCGTAGCCGCTGACGTGCGCGCGTGTTTTTCGGCTACATGCCGCACCACGTCGACGGGAGCGCACACGCCGCGGCGGCCATTTCCAAGGTCGAACCCTACATTTGTGCCCTCGAACCCTACATTTGTGCCCTCAGACCCCACATTTGTACCCTCGAACCCTACATTTGTACCCTCGGACCCCACATTTGTGGTCTCGGACCCTACATTTGTGCCCTCGGACCCTACATTTGTGGGGTCAGACCCTACGTTTCCAGGGTCGAACGCCGATTGCTCGGGCCGTCAGGCGATCTCCTTCAGCCTGGCGGCGACCTCTTCGACGCTGTGCTCGATGGTCTTCAGCAGCAGCAGCAGATGGTCGACTTTGTTCATCCCCTCGGACGTCGGGTTGGGGTCGGCACGGTGGGCGGCGGCCAGGGCCATGCGGGCGGCTTTGGCCACCTCGATCGCGGAGCGAAGCGCGTCGAGGGCGTAGCTCACGTTCGACAGCGCGCCGAGGTAGAGCTTCTGCGGCTCGGGGATGTAGTCGAAATCGAGCTTCAGCTTCTCCAGCAGCGTCAGGTTCTCGATCGGCAGGTACGCGGCGATTTTTCGCAGCGTATCGAGGGTGATGTTCTCCCCCTTCTCTGCCCGTACCACCTGATTTCGCGGGATCGCCGCCAGTGCCGCGAGCTGGCTCTGCGTCAACCGCGCTTCTTCGCGGGCCGAGCGCAATTCCTCATGAAGAAGCATTGCCTCATTAATGTAGCATCGAGTCAGGGGACTTGACAACTATATCTACATGACCTATATTTAGCTCGTTCGCAGATATATGTTGCATTTGCGGACGCACTCGTGCGCACGGATGCTTAGTAAAAATGAAAAAGAAAGGAGGTGATTTGAATGTCAATCGCAGAAGCAGAAGTCCCCGTTTCCCATGCCGAGGCGGCCCGCCAGCTCATCGAGAGCCTGCGGGCGATGCAGAGCACGGTCGATGGATTCGTCCTTCCGCCGCAGCCGCTGGACGCGAAGTCGCGTCTTCGCGCTCACCAGTCGTTACCGGACGCGTTCTTCGTCCAGCTGGCGGTTGCGCTGGAGGCGTCGGAGCCGTTGGCCGCGGCGCTCAAGGCAGCGTCGATCCAACTGACGCCCGCCGAGATTCGCGACATGTTGCGCTATGGCGAGGCATACCTGCCGTTCGCCGACGCGCTGGAGCGTTTCGCGCGCGGAATCCGTCATACGGTCTTCAGCCGGCGCTCGAAGGTAGGCCGCGTGGCCTCCTCCGCGTACCGGATCGCGCAGGGCATGAACCAGGTCGTGGACGTCTCGCTGCCCGTACCGCAGGCGGAGTCGATCAAGCGAACCTTCGGTACGCGCCGCCGGAAACCGGTCTCACAACCGGGTCCGGTCCCACAGACGTAGGAGGATGAGATGAGTGAGTGAGTCGCGGGGGCGTTCGGCCGGGCGCTCCCGCGGCAATATGGTCGCTCCTCCCGCCGGCGTCTCAGAACAATGTGACGTCTGTCAGTTCCGCCAGACGGGCCAGAAGCCGATTCTGAAACTCGGGATCCGACGCGTCCTTCGCCGGCGGGCGGGTTTGGCGGTGGTGCCAGTATTTGCCGCTCACTTGCGCTTTCGGTTCATCGCTGACCGCAAGCCACGTCTGCGTGAGATGTCCCATCTCGAGATCGTCCGTCGCTCCGGGGCCGCCCATCTTCGTCGGTACCCAGCCGGGATCGACCGCGTTGCTCAGGACGTCGGGCCAGTGACGAGCGACGGCCAGCGCCAGCGCAGTCACGTAAAGCTTGCTCTCGGAGTACGCCTGCATTGCGTTCCAGCGCCGCTCGCGCCAGTCGATGTCGTGCAGCGCGCCGGTACCGCCACGATGCATGCCGCTGCTGAGGTAAACCAGCCGCCGCGGGCGCTCGATGAGAGCTGTGAGGACGTACGGCGCCAGCGTGTTTACCGCGAGGATTGCCGCGTGCCCCTCGGGTGTCGTTCCGCGGCCGTCCGTCAGATAGATGCCGGCGTTGTGAATGACGGCATCCATCCGCCCGAGGGCGTTGACCTGCTCCGCAACGCTCCGCGTTTCTACCGCGCTACTGAGATCGCCGACCGCGATCCCGTCCGTGCGGGGCGCGAGATCGGCGATCGCGGCCTTACGGTGAAGAGAGCGTGCGTGCAGCACGACCCGGTGCCCTTCGTTGATGAGCGTCTGCGCCGCGGCCCGCCCGAGGCCGTCGGTGCTGCCGGTAATGAAAATGCGAGCCACGATCGTTTCCTCACTTGACGGTCCGCAACTCCCACCCTCCCGTGGTCTCCCTAAGGTTATCGCAGCTCCTGACGGGAAAAGTGTCCTCGCCCGTCGCACCTCTTTGTCATTGATCGCCTGGTCTTCAGCGAATGGCGACGACGAGGAGAAAACGATGACCGCATGGGCCGAATATCGGAAACTGGACGTAGCATCAGCCACAACACCTCTGGTGCACAACAAATGCGTACGTTTCGGGACGCAGTCCTATTTTGATTGCGGTACCTCCCCGGACCTGAGCATGGGCGGCGTCGCCCCCTACACTCTCGAGGCGTGGATCAAGCCGCGCTCCGTCACGGGCGGCTTTATCGTCGGAAAGCTCGCGGAGGGCTCGCTCTCGATCGTCAAGGGCCACCTGCTTGCGGGTCGCAATGTGGGAGACCGAGGCGTGGGATCGACAGCAATCCACTCGACCACGGTGCTCGAGACCGGCCGGTGGTACCACGTCGCCACGACCTTTGACGGTACGTCGATAAGCCTGTACGTGAACGGCAGGCCGGAGGTGAGTGTGAGGCCGTTCACCCGTCTGAAAGCCTGCCCGAGCGAGGCCACGCTCATCGGCGCACAAAAGAACCAGGGACGGCCCGCCAACTTCTTTCTGGGACTGATCCACGAAGTGCGCATCTGGAACGTCCGGCGCACGTCCGATCAGTTGTTCCGGTCGATGAAGGATCTGGAACCCGCCTCACCCGGGCTGGTGGCTCACTACACTTTCTGGAACACTTCCGAAGAGCGGGATCTGATTCAGAAGCCCCGAAGCCTTCCTGCTTCCGGCCAGACCGGTGACTTCCTGTGGCAGGGTAAGGGTCTTCACCCGACACTCCTCACTAACTAAAACTAACCAAACTAAACGAAGACCAGAGGACCGATTACCGGTTTTGAGGCTGCGGCGCACAGGGAGCCCGACTCAATGATGTTTAGCGCGAATCGATAGCACGCGTAAGATGCGAACCGATGATCAGCGAGGATCGCTTCCGCGAGGTCTTCAACGTCGTTGAGAAATATATCGAGGACCGGTACGAGCTGCCGGTGGTCATTACGGATGTTCCGAATCCGTTCACCGGCGATCTGGACGGCGCCGAGATCCGCGTCGACTACGACCTGAGCGCAGAGGAGTCGGTCTTCATCCTCGCCCATCTGTTCGGGCACACGGTGCAGTGGAACCTCAGCGCTGCCGATCGCGAGATCGGGAGGAAGGTCGAGACGAACCTGCCGGAGTCGCGGCTCGCGGAGATCGAGCGCTACGAGCGCGCCGCGTGCGGCTACAGCCTGCAGCTCCTGCACGACGTCGGTGTCCTCGACCTCGACCAGTGGTTCTCCGACTTCGCCACCTGCGATCTCCGTTACCTGATGCACTTCTATCGGACCGGGATCAAGGAGGAGTTCCGCTCGTTCTGGCGCGACGGCGCGCCACTGATCGAGCCATTACCGATCCCGACGTTCCAACCGACGCGCTGGGTCTCGCGCGCGGACGGCATCGTCGTTTAGTCCTACCTCGACCCCGATTCGAATACCACCGTCGTCTTTCCCGCCTCGAGCCGTTGCGTGGCCACCGGAGCGAAGTTGCGCGTCACGTCCACGACCTGCGGCGGCCGCAGCATGCCGGATGGTCCGCGCAGAATGTCGATCGGTCCCGTTTCCGCCAGCGCGGGGACGACCAATGGGCCTCCAGCTCGGAGGAGTGGAGAGGTATCGCGGAGCGCGAGGTGGTGCGCCAGCGCCGGTTGGGGGACGCGCAGGTTGCCGATGGCAACGCCGATCAACGTCACCACCCGCGCGGACATATTCTCAATCGCAACCTCGGCATCGCGCGGCGGCGCGGAATCGGGGAAGCGGACCTGCAGCGGCGTCGCTTTCTCGACGGGCGGCGCGCGCAGGATCCAGAGCGGATGCGAGAGCGAGACGACGGTCATGGTCTCGTCGCGATAGTGCGTCCGTTCGAAATGGAACGTTCCGTCGGGCGCGAGATCGGCGCGCTCCGTCTCCACGCCGGCCGAGGAGAACCAGAAGATCGTTCCGGCTTCGAAGGGGCGGGCGGAAACGATTTTCGCTTCCGATCCGCCGAGGGGAACGAGAGCGACGTCGATGGTCTTCTTGTCGCTCTTCGTCATCGAGAAGGGATCGATCTCTTTTTTCTTGTAGCCGGTGCAGCTCACGGTGAGGCGCAGCTCGCGGTCCGGCGGCATCTCCTTGATCACAAACTGTCCCGCGATGCGCTTGCCTTCATCGCCTTCGCTCTGACTGACGTCACGGGTGAGCACAGGACGCTGCGGCTTCCTCTTCGACATCACCACGTACGTGAGCCTCGCCGCGGGCAGCGGCATCTGCGTGAACGTGTCGACGGCGGTGACCGTGAGCGCGTTGTCGGGGATGTCGATGTCGAACCGCGCGTGTTTCCAGACATCGATTCCCTGCTCGGCGAGCACGTAGGACCGTTTGCCGCTGCAGGTGACGATGTCGATCTTCGCATCGACCGCGAAGCTGTCCTTGAGCACGCCGCGATACTCCCCCGTGTCGCGAACCGCGAATCCGACGCCGTCGTGCGGGAAGTCGATGCGGGCGTCATCGCGGAGCGGTTCACCGCCGCGCGTGAGACTGCCGTAGACCTCGAAATACATGGCCTGCACGGGAAAGGGACGCTGCTGCAGCGGCGGGACATCCGACATCGCGTCGACCGGAGGGAGCCTGCCGAAGCGCAACTCCGCGCGATACGTTCCGGGTGGAACTTCTTCGAGCCTGACCGTGCCGAATCTCAATTCGCTTCGAAGCGTTTCTTTGTGAACGACGGCGCACGTTTCCGGATCGAAGGACCTGCCGGGTTTTGGCTCGGGACATGCGGCGATCGTGAGCTCGAGCCGCGGAACTTCCTTCGGCGACTCGCATGATCCGAGGGAACGTTCGAGTGCGGGGAGATCACCTTCCGTGCTCCAGTTCACGATGACCGTCGCCGACGCGCGGGCTGCGATCGGTTCGCGTATCAGCGTCACCGACTGCGCCGCGACGCGGACCGCGCGCCGGTATGGAAGCCAGCCACGCCCATCGAGCCGAAGGTCCGCCGCTCCCGCCGATACGCCGCGAAAGAGAACGAATGCGCCGTTCAAGGAGTCGGGGCCGGGCAATGACGCGGCGACGATTTCCTTGCCGGCGGTCGTGATCCCGATGTGCGGCAGCTGGACGCCGCGCGACGTCCTCACCGCCTCACGATCGCGATCGGAGACGTGCATCCAGCCGAGAACCGCGGGCGGCGTATCGCTGACGGAACGTGCATCGACAACGCGCTCGGCTCCGGCCGCGATCGCCGCGATGGGGACGACGGCGACCGGCGCTCCCTTCGCGATGACGATGAGCCAGAGCTCTTCTCCCGCCGGAACTGTCGCGCGCTCGGACGCGGGAAATGCGATGACGTGTTTCGGCGCGTACAGCACACCGGTCGTCTCCGGCGGAAGTTGCACAACGGCTGTTGCCGCGGGAACGAGAGCGATATCCAGATTCGCCGGCGGGGCCGCGCCATCGATGAGGATCGGATCGATCGACACCGCTCCCTTCGCACGCGCGAAGACGTTCCAGAGTCCGGGCGGAAACGTCAGCGCCGCATCCGACGCCACACAAGTCACCGCCTGCCCACTCAACCAGCGCTCGATCGGCTTCTCCCGATCCCCCGCCCGGAATCGACAAACCTCCGCACTGCCCTCGGCACCCGACAGCGTGACTCGCGTCTCGGCGGCAACAGCCGTCGCCGCGGCCACGAGAACTACGAGAGTCGCCCAGCGCATGTGCTGTTGACGCAAATGCAGTCGTTATCGTTCCCGAACTACCCCTTCCGCGGCCCGGGGATGAATACCGCAGTTCCCCCTTCCTCCCAATTCCTGCGGATCTCGGCGAGAAACTGCTCGCGTTTTGCGCGCATCTTGCGGATCGCAGCGGGAGGGGCGCCGGTCTCTTCGTGCTGTGCGCTCCAGAGGACCAACTCCACCAGGACTGGGGCCAGGTCAATGCCCTTGTCCGTCAGGCGATAGACCACCTTGCGCCCATCCTCGGCGTCGCGGCTGGTGGTGATGATTCCGGCGGTCTCGAGGCGCTGCAGACGTTCGGCCAGGATGTTTGTGGCGATCCCTTCGTCCGAGGAGAGGAACTCCTTGTACGTGCGGTAGCTGCGCAGCATGAGGTCGCGGATGATCAGCAGCGACCAGCGGTCACCGAAGATCTCCAGCGAGACGTTGACGGGGCACGTCGAGCGCCGAAGCGGCTTCTTCTTTACCGGCATTTCATTTCAACGTAACAGAACCTACTTGCAATCAGCAAGCGATCATGGAAGACTACTTGCAATTCGCAAGTGAACAAAGGAGAAGGAATCATGAATCCCTACGGACCGCAGCAGTTGGCCAGCGCCATACGCACCGTGCGCAAGAACACCATCATCGTCGCCGAGGACATCCCGGAGGAGAACTATGGCTATCGCGTCACGCCCGACAGCCGTTCGGTGGCGGAGACGCTCCTGCACATCGCTTCCGCCCCACAAATCGACTACTACGTTCACGGCAGCGACCGCATCTCGACGATCGAGGACTTCCAGCTTTTCGGCACGCTCCTGAAGGAAGCTCCCATTCACGAAAAGCTGCCGTACTCCAAGGCACAGATCATCGACCTGCTCCGCACCGATGGCGAGAAGTGGGGGGACTTCGTTGATCGCATCCCGCAGTCGCAGGCCGACGAGCTGGTGACGATGCCGAACGGTGCGCCGTCGAAGAGCCGCTTCGAAATGATCCAGGGGACAAAGGAGCACGAGATGCACCATCGCGCGCAGCTCATGGTCGTCGAGCGCCTCCTCGGCGTAGTCCCGCACCTGACGCGCAACCGCCGCCCCGCTCAGGCCGCGGCTCCGGTTGCCGCGGCAGCACACTGACCGGCAATTGGAACGGCTGGCGCGAGCACATCGCGCCGGCCGTACCTGGATCGTGGTGAGCGGGTAGCGGCTTTGCCATAATCAAATCTCACCGATGACCACCGTTCAGGAGCGCGCGGAACGCCTCGATCGTTCGAAGTTTTTCGGAGTGCCGATCGCAGGATTCGAAAACGCAGGCCGTCAGCAGTTCGTTCTGCTCATGATGGCAGGACTCGAACCGCATTCGAAGGTGCTCGATCTCGGTTGTGGAGTCTTACGGGCCGGATACTGGCTCATCCACTTTCTTGAGCCGCATTGCTACTTCGGGATCGAGCCGCACCGCGAGCGGCTGGAGACGGGAAGGACCCTCATCCTGGAGCCGGACACGGAACGCGTAAAACAGCCGCGGTTCGACACGAATCCGGAATTCGACAGCGGCGTTTTCGGCATCAAATTCGACTTCTTCATCGCCTACTCGATCTGGACGCATGCTTCGAAGCCGCAGATTGAAACAATGCTCGACAACTTTCTGAGAGACTCGAAGCCCGATGCCGTGTTTCTCACATCCATCCTGCCGGCCGTTTGGCCGCGGCGCGACTATCGCGGGAAGGGATGGTTCGGTACCAGCCACGAGTCTGACCAGCCGGGGTGTATCCGGCACAGTCTGAAGTGGATCATCGCCGAATGCCGCCGCCGCGGCTTGCGCGTGCGCACCCTCGGCCGTGAGCGCGACGGACAAACGTGGCTTCAAATCTCGCGCGATTCGCGAACAAGGCTTTTGTTCAGAACTATATGGGCGGAATGGACCATCGTCAGATTGACGCGGCGATTGTTCGAGACGGTTGGTCTCCTCCGTCGAGCGTAGTGTCAGCGTCGAATCAGCCAGCGCAGCGCCCTGGTCGCGGCGGGGCCGACGACCGGGATGCGCAGGACGCGCTGCGAGGCTTTCGCGAGCGTGAGCAACGTGCCTTCGCGATGGCGGTCGCGGACGGCAAGGTCGTGGAGAAATGCGGCGGCGGCGCGGCTCTCCTCCAACGGATCGATCGTGGATGCGTCGGCGTATTCGGCGATCACGGACTGATAGGCCGACAACAGCGACTCGTGAAGGTCGGCGGTTGAGGCGGTGCGGCGGATGCGGTCGGAGACGGCGCGGGCGTCGTCGGCGTCGTAGAGCGCGAGCTCGGCGAGAAGCGTTTCGGTTGCCATCGGCTTCTGCAGCGTACGGATGCCGAAGTTGAGGCGGCGCATCCGATCGAAGTTGGCGGAGTGCACCATGCCACCGACGCCAGCGTCACCGACGACGATGACGGCCAGTCCGCAGGCCATCGCTTCCATCGCACACTTTGCCTTGGCAAACGCCAGGTCGTAGTTGCCGAGGATTGATTCGGGATGCGTGACGGCGGTGCCGGCGGCGGCGCTGACGACGTCGAGCTCGATGGCCGCGCGGCGGCTGGCTTCGCGGATGGCCGGGAGAAAGGTGAGCTCGTGCGCGAGATTGCCGAAGACCACGGCGCGGCGTGGCTTCGGCGGAAGCGGCTCGCGCTGCCTGAAGGCGTCGACATCGATGGCGTTGAGCAGCACCGAAATTTTCTCGGGAGGAACGCCCGCACGCGTCAGGAGGCGGTCGGCACAGGTGTCGTCGACGGCGACGTAGCGAAGGATTCGCGGAAACCTGGGCGTGGTGCGGCCCATGTCTTCCCACCCGTGGCAAACGAAGATCGCCGGCGTATTCGGAAAATGGAGCAGCGCCGCCATCGTCTCCACGGCGCTGTCGCCGTGGATGATGTCGACCGGGCCGGAGATCAGACGCAAGTCGTCGATGATCGGAATCGTCATCGCGTCGAGCTGGCGTGCCGCATCGCCGATTTTCGTGGCGTAGATGACCGGGGAATGGCCGCATGCGAGCAGCCACGACGCCAGGTCGCGCTCGTAACGCTGTACCCCGCCGGTCTCGCTGAACGAATGCCCGGCGATCAGAACGCGCATGAGCGCTTTTCTACCTCGGCACACAGCGCGTCGCGCAACGGAAGCATGTGTTCGCGGCGCCGGATCACGTTCGTGTAGCGATGCGCCGCCACGCGCTCCTCGCCAAAACGCTCGTACAGCGGCGGCGCGCCTTCGTCGATCAACGCCCAATCGACAACGGGGCTAAGCCACTCGCGCCGATAGGCGTCCGCGCCGTGCTTGATCAATAGTTCATCGATGTCGATCAAGGCACCGGCTTGCCGGCGCGCTCTCTCCATCTTGACGGCGTATTCGGCGTCATTCAGCTCGACCACGATGGCCGCGGCATCGAACGACTGCGGATGGTTGACCACGGCGTACTCGTATTGCTTTGTAGCGACGCCAGACATCGCGATCGCCGCGCCGGCGATGAGGCGGCAGAGATCGTGAACCGGGTTGTAGCCTTCGGCGGAGTCGCTGACGATGATCGAAGGCTGATCGCTCTCCAAGTCCTCCGCGAGCTCTTCCGCCAAGGAGAAGAGCAGCGCGGTGTTGCGCTCCAGGATCATCTCGTACGCCTCGCGGTCCGAAAGACGGCCGAAGATCGCGCCCGCACGCGCGCCGGCGCAGCGAAGATGCTCCGCCGTCGAGGCAAGGCGCCCGGAAGAATATGCCGCACCGTCGGTCAGGATGTGGACGACCGGTTTGTTCCGGGAGATCCAGCCGTGGAGCAGAAGTTCGTGGCCGGGATGAGCGACGAGTAAATGCATCCTGCGCGGAAGCAAATTGTACCGCCCGCAAATTTCGAGCGGGCACGGCCCGCGGCGTTGGTTGCCCAAGGCTCAGTCGAGACTGCAGTCTTGAATTTCTACCGCGCAGGCTCGTAGGGCGTACCAAAGCACCGCCAGGAGCGATAACGCGCTGATGACGGCGCCGATCGCGACGATCGGATTTGCATAGCGCAGCGCGATGTGATGGCGTCCTGCCGGAACGACGAGACCTTGATACGCGATGTTTGCGGCCACGAGCGGCGCCGGCTGGCCATCGATCGTGGCGCGCCAGTATTTGTGGCGCGTGATCGTGGCCACGAGGAAGCTGCGGCCCGTCGCGTCGACCTCGATGTCGGCCGAGTGCGACGACTCGACAGCGTTCGTTATCGCTGCCGGCGCTGGGATGAACGCGGGATCCGTGAACGCAACGCCGCTTGGCAACGTCCCGCGAATCGCGCCTTCGAACGCAGACGCCGGAACTAACGTCCGCGCAAACCAATACCTCCCCTGGCTCGGAAAGCGGCGGATGATGATCGGCGATTGAATGCTGCCGTGCGGGTCGTAGTCGATCACGTAATGAACGTTCGACAGCTGCATGAACGGCTCGCTCCAGCGCGGGAAGCCGGAATTGCCGAGGCGTTGCATCGAGTCGAGCAGGTCGTGCGTCGGGAGCAGATCGGTTTCGTCGAAGTCGTACTCCAGCGCGCTGCGAATGCCCCACGCCGCCGGTGAATACGGCCGGAGCGCATTGCGCGTGTTGAGCGCCGGCGAGAAGGCATCGTACGTTGCCGCCAGATCGGGACGCGCCCACTCGCCGCGATGAAAAATCGCGTAGCCATCGCGCGGGCCGGGCAATGCATTCGCAGCATCCGGCGGCGTGAAGAATCGCGACGGATGCCGCGGCATGACGCGGTTGGCGACGATGCCGAGGTCGATGACGAGTAGCGCGATGACGACGAGGTGCCAGGCGCGATTCGTTCCCACGCGCCAGAGCACGATCGTCCATGCCGCCGCGATGATCGCCGCGGCCGGCGAGATCAGCGCGATGACCGAGGCCGCGATTCCTCCGATGATGATGGCGCGGCGCAGCTTCGCATCGCCTTCGAGCAGCCGGTGCGCGGCCACGGTCGCGAACCCGATCATCGTGACGATCCCGATGGCGATGAACTTCTCCGGATAACGGATGAAGCGGATTCCGCAGGCGTAGAGGATGCGCAGGAGCGGCGTGGCATCGCCGAGGGCCAGCAGGTACGAAAGCAGCGCGATCGCGGTGACCAGGAGCCACCGGCGTTGACGCGTGGCGATTCCCGCCACAAAAAGGATCAGTGTGGCCACGCCGCAATAGAGAGTCAGAAAGTAATGCGTCCGCTGCTGTCCCGGCGCATGCACCGGTTTAATCGCGAACGGAGCGATGAATTCGATCGCCCGCGACGGCGGCAGGCTGAAATCGGCCACCGTTTTGTACGTGAGTCCGCGGCTGCGAATGGAATCGCGGGCGTGGTCGACCGCCGGAACGAGTTGCACCGCCGCGATCAGAAGCGCGATGGCGACCGTCATCGCCAGCCGCCGCCAGGATTTCAGCCCGGCCACGATGAACATCAATCCGAACAGCTGCAGGAGCGACACCGGCTCGCCGACGAGGATCGGCATCGCGAAGATGATCGACGGCAGCGCGATCGATCCGCCGCGCATCACTCGCAACGCCGCCCATCCAACGAAGCCGGCCCAGCTCCAGACGAAGAACGTGGGCAGATTCGTCGCGGTGCCGAGGAAAAATCCGCTCAGTGCAAACGAAAGCGCGCCGAACACGGATGCATCGCGCCGCAGCGGCATCGACCGGAAGAACAGAAACGCTCCGATCGCCGCCAGATAGACGTGTACGAGGACGTGCAGCGCGAAACCGAACGTAAACGGCCCGAGAAAGATCAGCCACTGCGGCGGGTAGAAGATCTCGTAGGCCGGATTGGCAGCCATCGGCTGTCCCGACGCAATGTACGGATTCCACCAGGGAAACTCGCCGCGCGAAACGATCTCGCGGACGACGTGCTTCATCGGGAAGTGATAGACGAAGAGATCGCGGACGTAAAAGTTGTTGCCGAGGAACAGAACATCCGCGAAAAGCGCGGTGACGATGGCCGCGAGGAGGAGAACGCACCACCAATCTCTCAGCCGCTGCTGCCGGTCATCTTCGGAAATGATGATGGGGCACTATAGATGAAGGAGCGGTTCAAATCGCGAGTCATTCAGCCGCTTTATACTTTCGGCACCGCCTCATGTGGTTCAACTCCTTCTCGTATCTCTGGTTCCTTCCAACGGTTCTCATCGTCTACTACGCCATTCCCAGCTGGCGCGGGCGCAAGATCGCGCTGCTGATGGCCAGCTACTTCTTTTACGGATGCTGGAATCCACCCTTCGTGCTGTTGCTGGCGGCGTCGAGCCTGATCGATTACACGATCGGCCGGTCGCTCGGGACGATGGAAAATCCTCGCAAGCGCAAGCTCCTCGTGGCCATGAGCTGTCCGGCGAACTTCGGCGTACTGGCGGCGCTGAAATACGCGGGATTCCTGCTCGGCACGTTCTACTCGGTCTCACACTTCGTTGGCGTCACGTCGTTGCCGCCGATGCCCACGTGGATCGGAAGGCTCGTACTTCCGGTCGGGATTTCGTTCTACACCTTTCACGGCGTCAGCTACGTCCTCGATGTCTACCGCGGCCGCATCGCGCCGAAAAAATCGCTGATCGATTTCATGCTGTTCATCGCCTTTTTTCCTCAGCTTGTGGCCGGGCCGATCCTGCGCGCCGCGCAGTTCGTGCCGCAACTCGAGACGAAGCGCGAGAACGGCGCCATCGACTGGATGCGCGGCGGATTCCTCATCATCCTCGGGCTCTTCCAGAAGGTGGTGCTGGCCGACAACATCGCGCCGCTGGCGAATCTCGTCTTCAACGATTTCGGCTCCTTCAACACGATCGAATTGTGGGTGGGCGTCTACGCATTCGCGTTTCAGATCTACTTCGACTTCGCCGGCTATTCGAACATCGCCATCGGGACGGCGCGCCTGCTCGGATTCTCGATCCCCGAGAACTTTCGTATGCCCTACATCGCTGCCGGGTTTCGCGACTTCTGGCGGCGGTGGCACATCTCGCTCTCGACCTGGCTGCGCGACTATCTCTACATCCCGCTCGGCGGCAGCCGCCGCGGAACGCTGATCACGCTTCGCAACCTCTACATCGTGATGGGGCTGGGCGGACTGTGGCACGGCGCAAACTGGACGTTCGTGGTCTGGGGACTGCTGCACGCCACCTACCTCGGCGCGGAGCATTTGCTGCAACCAGTGGTTGAGCGAATCCCGAATGCGATCCGTCAGTCACGCATCACCGGCGCGGCAGTCTCCATCGTGACATTTCAATTCGTCTGTCTGGCCTGGGTCTTTTTTCGTGCGCGATCCGTCAGCGCCGCCGGGGCGATGATCGAGCAGATGCTCTTGCCCACCGGAATGACGATGAACTTTCATTCGCCGGTGGTGTTTTTTCTTGCGATCGGAGCGGTGGCCATCCTCATCGGACTATTGGTTTCGGGCCGCGATCTGCCGCGACGCGTGCCGGCGTGGGCATGGGGCGCGAGTGCCGCGGTCATGCTGTTCCTGACGATCTTCACCTGGGGCGATGCCAACGAATTCATCTACTTCCGGTTCTGAGCGCCGGTTCGTTGCGATCGCCGCGCTGTCGTTTGCGGTCGTGATCGGCGCGCTGACCGTTTCCTACGAGCTGCTCGTGCGCAGATCCGAAGCGCGCTTCGGCATTCGACGCGTGAACACCGGCTCGCCGCTATCGTCGTCGCCAAAGATCGACGCGCTGGTCAGCGATCTTGCGGCCGGCGTTCATTACTCCGTCTACGCGCTCGGCAATTCTCGGACGGAAGAGGGAATCCGCAGCGACGAGATCGAACGCACAGCCGGACCGACGTTCAACCTCGGCCTGAGTGGCGCGTCGATTCTCTGCGGGTTCCAGATCCTCGACCTTCTCGACGAGCGGCCGGCGCTCATCCTCGTCGGTGTGACGCCGATGGACTTTACGACGATCGGCGTATCGCAGGGTTCCATGCCGCTTCGGGTGACGCGGGATTCCATCGCCTCGCTGCACCGCCGGCCGGACGCCGTCGAGCGCGGCCCGGCCGCGGCTGCACGCACCATGACCTATGCACTCGTTCATGGCGCTTCGCCCGCTCGCAGGCGAAACCTGGGACAGTGGTTCGATCTTTTTCAAATGCACGGCGACCTGTTGAAGTTCATCAACAATGCGGACGCGGTGGCAAAGCAGGATCATTTATGGATCCGTGGTTTCCTCGGCCTCCCGCGCGTGGCCACACCGGAGCGTTTTCGCGAGCTGCAGCCGAGCGGCATTCCGGCCGAGTACGTCGAGGATCACGAGCCGCTGTACGCCGAGTTGCAGGAGGCGGTGGCCCGGCAACGCAAGCGAGGCACCGAAGTCGTATTCGTCCGGCTGCCCATCGCGCCCATTCCCAGGGTGCTCGAAGATGGCGCCGGTTTCGATCGCGACATTCGATCCGCTGCCGCCCGCTTCGGCGTCCGCTACATCGATGGCAGCGCGCTCGTGGGCGACGAGTTCGTCAACGACCGAGGCAATTTTGTCGACGGCGGTCATTTGAATGCGTCCGGTGCGACGAAGTTTTCGCATGTTCTCGCCGACGCCTTGCGGCCGAACGTCCCGACGCGCGTGAGACACTAACGACACATGAATTTTCGCCGGCTCACGGTGTACACCTTCGTGTGCTTGGTCGGAGTCATGCGTCTCGACGCCGCGGATACGACGCGGCTGAACGGCATTCTCGACGAGGCGGGGCGCATTCGGACGAGCGACAAGGCGAGATCGCGTCAGCTGCTCGATTCTGTCGAACACGAGAAACCGTCAGATCCCGCGGTCATTGCGCGCGTGCAGGTGCTCGAATGCAAGTGGGCGGACACGCCGCCTGCGGCGTATCAGGCGGCGGCGATTGGACTGGCAGCAGCAGACAAGGCCGGAAACATTGACCTTCGCGCGAAGTTGCTGGCCTGCCGCGCCACGGCTCTGATCGTCGAGGGGAAGAACGTCGACGCAGAGCGAGAGTATGGCGCCGCCATGGCTCTGGCGCGTCAGGCCGGAGATCGCGCTCTCGAAGCAGAGACCGTGGAGAACCTTGGCTACCTCCAGTACACGCGCGGGGCGCTGGCGGACGCGCTGGTGAATCTGCAGAACGCCTATCGCCTCAGCACGCAGCTCGGCGACGAGAAGGGGCGTCTGGAAGCGCTCTCGAACATTGCCAATGTTTATGCCGATGCGCACGTGGCGCAGTACGACCGCGCCATCGAGTACTACCGCCAGCTCCTTGGCGATTACGAGAAACATGGACAGCCGAGCGACGTCGCCGACACGCTCTTCAACATCGGCAGCACGTTCGAAACGAAAGGCGACTTCGCGGCTGCGGAGCTTCACTTCCGGCGCGCGCTGGCGATGTTTCAAAAGCTCCAGCGCCCTTCCGACATCGCGTACACGAAGCGCGCGCTTGGATTGGCGCTGATGAAACAGGGTAGGGCGTCGGAGGCCTTGCCGCTGCTCGATGAGGCGGTCGCGTTCTATGAGAAGGCGCACGACGCGGAAGGGACGGCCAGCGCGAAGCAGTACCTCGGCATGGTCTACCGCCGGCTGGGGCGGTTTCGCGAAGCGCTGACGGAGCTCGACGCGGCGCGGCGCTATTTCGAGCAGGAAAAGAACGTCCGCTTTCTGGAGAAGAATGCGGAGGAAGTGGCGCTTGCCTACGCGCAACTCGGCGACTGGCGAAATGCGTACGACGCCGAGGCGCGGCATGCCGCAATCGCGCAAACGCTCGCCGCGATGCGAAATGACGAGCTCTCCTCCCGCCTGCGCGTGGCCTTCGATAGTGAAAAGAAAGATCGGGAAAATCGCGCGCTGGCCCGCGAGAACGGTCTGCGTGTGGTGGCGCTGCGCGAAGCGGAGCGCAGCCGGAAACTGCAGATCGCCGTCAGCGCATTGATCGCCCTTCTCGCGGCCACCATGGCCATCCTTTTCTGGCGTCAGGTCGTGAACACGCGCCGGATGCGCGCCATGGCCATGACCGACGAGCTGACGCGTCTCCCCAACCGGCGGCACATCCTTGCGTTGACTGACATCGCCTTCGACGCCGCGAAACGCGAGGGCCGCGCTATGGCGGTCATCGTGCTGGACATCGATCGCTTCAAGCGGATCAACGACACGTTGGGCCACGCCGCCGGCGACGCCGTCCTTCGAAGCGTTGCTCACGCCTGCCGCACCGAGTTGAGAGCGACCGATCACATCGGACGCATCGGCGGCGAGGAGTTCCTCGTCGTCCTCCACTCCGCCACCGCCCTGCAAGCCAACGAGATCGCTGAACGCCTGCGCCTTTCGGTCGAGCATCTCGACCTCACCTCCATCGCGCCCGACCTCCACGTCACCATCAGCCTCGGCATCTGCGTAGCCACCGACTACGACTCCAGCGCAGCCATCGCCGCCGCGGACTCGATGCTCTACCTCGCGAAGGAGAACGGGAGAAATCGCGCCGTGTGGGCGGCGACTTTGGGGTGATTCATCGCGCCGCCACGGCGAGAAATGCATGACCTGACGTGACGCGTGGCTTGGAAGTTCATACAGATGGACTGACGGCTATCCAAGCATGTGGCATACTCGACCGCAGAACCTCCTGACATGACGGATGCCGAATTTTTCGCGTCGGGCCACGGCGTGATGATGCGTTTCATCAGTTGGGGCCCGGTCGCCTTCGGTGTACGCCTGGCCATCGCAGCAGCCGTGTTGTTGCTCCTGCCTGCACGCATCATCGGCGTGCACAGCTTTCCTATGGTGGGCGATGATCGCGGCTTCTGGTTTGAGCCGAATTGGTCGCTGATGTTCGTACTCGTCTTCCCCAGCCTGTTCGGCGGGCTGGTGCACATGATCGCGTTGATGCGCAACGCACTCGCGCTCCTCACCAGTGATTCACTCCGAGTCATTCTCAAGCGCGGCTTGCCGGCAACCGACTTCGAGGCATACGTCGCAAGTCACATCTCCCGGCGGGCACGCAGCTTCGCGGTACTTTGCGCGACGCTGGCGATTGTGCTGACGGCGGTACACGGCGCCACGCTTGGGCAATTTCTGCTGTCGCCTCAAGGAAAGCCTCCCATGCTCGACTGGACCACGATGTTCGTCGCGGGCAGCGTTCGATATGCGAGCAACGTTGCTTTTGATCTGATCGCCTATGCGATTGAGGCCTTCGCTATCTTCATCGGGTTTTTCTTTGTGCTCAAGTTCTGGATGTTTCTGAGCGTCTTCTCAAGGACGATCCGTGACGACTCGAGCGAGTACAAGTTCAATCCGCTTCTCCACGATCCGGACCGCACGCTGGGACTCCGGCCTCTCGGCGCGTTCATGAACCTCTACCTGCTCCTCGTAATCATTTTCGAGATCTACGTGCTGGGTAGACGCCTTCAACTTATTGGCAAGGCGGGCGAGTTCACGCTTTCCACCTATCTCACGGCGCTTGTCCCCGGCACGCCATTGCTCAAGAACCTGCTCGATCCGAAGATGTACCAATGGCCGTCCATCGATGCCGGTCTTTGGGCGCTCCTGATTTTCCTCACGCTGCCACTCATCGTCGGCGCCTACTTCCCGCTCTGGACCCTCCGACGTTACGTGCGCAAACGGCGCGATGACCTTTGGGCCGAGTCAGCTCGCAAATACGAAGAAGCAGAAGAACGCGGGGACGAAGCAGAAGCAGCCACTCTGGCCAAACGCATGACGCAACTTAAAGGTACACAGCTCTGGCCCAATGGCGATGCCCTGGGTTGGCGGCTTCTCCTCGGCTCCATCCTGATCGGCATCGCCGCATGGGCGCCGCCGCTCTTTGTGGGACTCCTGAGCACCGCAACGACCATCGAAGTGGGAAAATGGTTAGTCGGCTTGCGCGTGACTCTTCGCGGAGGCGGGTAGATTTCGGTTGCGGCACCGGCCCGGCCTTCGCCCGCCTCTGCTACGCTCCGCAAATGCGCAAACTTGCCTCAGCCTTCGCCGCACTCGTACTGCTTGTTGCCCTCACCGCGTCCGCCCAAACGAAGCCGGCCGACTCGCCGGAACGGCGCCTCGCGGCGCAGAACGCGTTGTTCGAGGAGTTCTGGCAGACGAGCCTCAAGCTCAATCCCACGCAGGCTACGGCGGTCGGCGACTATCGGTACAACGACAAGCTGGGCGACAACTCGCTGGCCGCGGTCGTGAAGCGGAACGCGATGACTGCGGCGTACCTGGCGAAGATCAAGAGCATCTCGACGGACGGGTTCAGCGAGGAGGATCGGACGTCGCATGACCTCTTTCTACGGAACATGCAGGAGAACGTCGATGACTTCGATCTGAAGAATTACGAGATGCCGGTCACGGCGCAGGGCGGCGTTCACACGGGGCTGGCCGATCTGCCGAACGCGGTGCCGCTCGATTCGGTCAAGCACTACGAGGACTACATCGCGCGGCTGCATCAGATCCCGAACGCGCTGCTGCAGACCGAGGACGTGCTTCGTGCCGGGGTCAAGGATCACCTGGTCATCGTCAAGTTCGTGGCGGAGAAGATTCCGGCGCAGTGCGCGGGGATCATCGCGGCGAATCCGTTTCTGATTCCGATCAAAAAGATGCCGGCCGATTTTTCGGATGCCGACAAGAAGCGGCTGGCCGATGCCATCACCGCGGCCGTGAATACCGAAGTGCTGCCGGCGTACAAACAGTTCGCGTCGTTCATCACCACGGACTACGTTCCGAATGGGCGCGCCACGCTTTCCATCGAGAGTCTGCCGGATGGGAAGCGGCGGTATCAGGCTGCTATCCGGCGATTGACGACGACCAACCTTTCGCCGGCGGAGATTCATCAGATCGGGCTGGCCGAGTTCGACCGCATCGTCGGCGAGATGACGGCGCTGGCCAAAGCGAACGGCTACAACGATCTGGCAAGCTTCCGCGATCACATCGAGAACGATCCGAAGTACAAGCCGGCGTCCGCGCAGGCGATCGTCGACGACTTCGACCGCTACATCAAACAGATGCGGCCGAAGCTCCCGGAACTCTTCAACGTCATCCCCTCGGCGCCCGTCACCGTCGAGCCGATTCCCGAGTTTCAGAAGGCCGCGGCCACGCATTACCAGACCGGCACACCGGACGGAAAGCGTCCCGGCCGCGTTTCGGTGGCTGTCTCCGACTTCGCCAGCCGCTCGTTCATCAACGACGAGGCGGTCGCGTATCACGAGGGCATTCCGGGCCATCACATGCAGCTCTCCATTCAGCAGACCCTCAAGGGCCTGCCTGAGTTCCGCAAGCACGGCGGCAACTCGGCGTACACCGAGGGGTGGGCGCTGTATTCGGAGCAGTTGGGTAAGGAGGTCGGCTTCTACCAGGATCCCGGCTCGGATTACGGCCGCCTGCGCTCGGAACTTTTCCGCGCGGTGCGTCTCGTCGTCGACACCGGCATCCACGACATGGGATGGAGCCGCGATCAGGTCGTCGACTACATGCGCAAATCGCACGCGGTCGATGAGCCGACCATCCAGTCCGAAACGGACCGCTACATCTCCTGGCCGGCGCAGGCGTGCAGCTACAAGCTCGGACAGCTCAAGATTCGCGAGTTGCGCGCGCGGGCAACGAAAGAACTCGGATCAAAGTTCGATATCCGCCGTTTTCACGACGAGGTGCTCGCCGGCGGCAGCCTGCCGCTGGACGTCCTCGACGCGAGGATCACGCGCTGGATCGCGGCGGAGAAGAAGTAGCGAGTGCTCGTCTCGATCGTCACTCCGTCGTACCAGCAGGCCTGCTTTATCGAACGGACGCTGGAAAGCGTGTCGCGGCAGGGCGGCGACGTCGAGCACATCGTGATGGATGGCGGGAGCACCGACGGCACCGTCGCGATTCTCGAACGGTGGCGCGATCGCATCTCCTTTTCGAGCGGCCGTGACGGCGGGCAGGCCGCGGCGATCAATGCAGGCATCGCCCGCGCACGCGGCGACGTGCTCGCGTATCTGAATTCGGACGACGTCTACTACGACGGCGCGGCCGCTGCGGCAGTCGAGGCGTTCGAGCGCGATCCATCCGCGGATGTCGTCTACGGCGATGCGGTCCATATCGATGCTTACGATCGCGTGACCGGTTCGTATCCCGTCGAAGAGTGGTCGATCGAGCGGCTGAAACTGGTCTGCTTTCTCTGCCAGCCGGCGGTCTTTTTCCGGCGGCGGGTCATCGAGCGGTTCGGGGCGTTCGACGCGCGCCTCCGCTACTGCATGGATTACGAGTACTGGCTGCGCCTCGGCATGCGCGGCGCGCGCTTCGTGCACATCCCGGCGCGGCTTGCGGCGTCGCGCGTTCACGACGCTACCAAAACGCGCACGCAGCCGCGCGAAGTGCACGCGGAAATCAACGACATGCTGCGCGAACGCATTGGCCGCGTGCCGGACAACTGGCTCTGGAACTACGCGCACGCGGTGCTGGACTCACGCGGCGTCGCGCGCTCGGCGGATCGCGGCTACCTCCTTCGCGCGGCGCTGCTGACGGCGGCCGCGGCGTTTCGATGGAACGGGTTCCCGTCGATGTCGCTGCTTCGCGGTACCGGTTCGTGGTTCGTGCATGGATCGTCGTTCGTGACTCGGGAGGTCGAACCGGATGCTTGATTTCCTGGTTCGCCACAAGTTTCTCGAAGAGCTCGTGATGTCGACGCTGATGGGCCTCGGCGTCTACTGCGTTTGTGCGCTGGTCGTGATCGTCGTTGAGTTGTCGCAACGGAGCGACATGAGCATCTACGCCACGCGCAACGCGCTCAATGACCTCGCTTACGTCGTTTTCTACCAGTGCAGCATCTACAACATCGTCGTTCTGCCGCTCTTCGTGTTTCTCGGCCCGCGGCTGCATTTCGCGCCCTCGGGATTGCTGCAGCGGCTTCCGCCGGTGGCGTCGTTCCTCATCTGCTGGCTGATTTTCGATTTCCTCAACTACTGGATCCACCGGCTGCAGCACGCTGTGAAGCCGCTCTGGGCGTTCCACAGCGTGCACCACACACAGACGCGGCTGACGTTCCTCACCAGCAACCGCATTCACATGCTCGAGCAGTTGTACGTCGGGATGCTGATGATCATCCCGGCGTTTCTTCTCGGAGTCTCGCAGCCGCGATGGCTGCCGATCCTGCTCTTGCAGGTCTTCAGCGAGACGATGCAGCATTCACGGCTGACGTGGACGTTCGGCCCGCTGCGGCGGCTGCTGGTCAGCCCGGTCTTCCACTCGATGCACCATTCCGCCGATGCGCGCGAGTACAACGGAAACTACGGCCGCGTTTTCTCGATGTGGGACGCGCTGTTCGGAACGTTCGTCCACGCCGACGAACCGGCGTTGCGGCAGGGAGTGGAGGGGATGGTGGTGCCGGAGACGCTGACGGCGCAGTTCGTCCATCCGTTCCGGTTTCTCGCCGGCCGCGCGTAGCTGCTGCTCGCTACATCCCGGCTTGATTGGGTAACGCGGCGAGATACCGCAAGCCGCTGATGCTCGGCAGGAAAACATAGGCACCGCCGCGGGTGGTTATGGTCCGGGAGAAACCGGTAATGACGGTGTTGTTCTTTCCCTTCGCGCCGAGGGCCGCGAGCGTGAACGAGCTGTCGGCGGGATCGTTGACCCCGAGGAAAACGTCTTCGCCGCTGATGTTGAAGAACGCGTTGCCAGCTTCCTTCCCGCCCGGACCAGTCGCGGCCTTCACGAACTTCGAATCGAGATTCCACTGCTCCGTGATGAATTCGAACTGGTTCGAAATGCTGGCGTTGATGAAGTAGCCGATGAGACCTCGCGGGATCGAGTCAGGCTTCGCCGGATCGTATGCGGGGCCGTACGGCATGGCGCGGCGCACGATGCGATGGTGCGTACTGTCGGTGCCGGTGATGGCCGCGTTGCGCGGATTGTTTCGCCGGATGTGAGAGCCGATCGGACAGCGCAGTCCGAGGGTGTCGTCCTTCGTCGCGTCCGGGCTCACGTAGGTGAAGTTGTTGATCTGCGAATTCGGCAGCGGCTCGCCCGGCGCATCCGGCTGCAACTCGAGCGGATTGCCATTGCGCCACCGTCCGCACACCTTCGCGGCTAATGTCTCGACGTCGACTCCGGCTTTTTCGGCGTACTCCGCGAGGAAAGCGTCGAAGGCGGCCACGTCCTGCTCGATGATTCGAAACGCGGCGTAGCTGCTGTTCTTCGAAAGCTCTGGCGGCTGCACGCTGTAGGTGCCATTGCCCTGGTTCGGATACCCGAGGAGGAACTCGCCGGTGGCGACGGGCGGCTGGTCGTCGGGGATTTTGCGTTTTCGCGGCGGCGCGCCGATGACCGTGGGTTGCGCGATGTTGTCGCGATAGCCGAAATGAACGTGGTTGTCGGGCAGCGCGTGCGCGTCGTGCGCGGAAAGCTCCGTCAGGCCGCCGGGCGCGAACGCCGTGCGAAGACGCAAGGTGACCGCCTCGAGGATCTGCGGATCGTCATCAACCCAGAGATTCAGGACGATATGGACCTTGGCGCCGTTCGAAAGTCCGCCGATCCAGTTCTCCGGCGAACTGTCGCCGATGTCTCCGACGTTTGCCGCCGAGGTCGTGCTGGTCGCGCCGAGCTGAAACGGCTTATCGAATGTCGCGAGCTGTTGCTCGGTAATACCGAGCGCCGCCAGGCCGGGCGCGGTGAAACCGATGTTGACGAAACACTCCGGCTTCTCCGTCCAGCGGTGCGCCGTGGTGATGCGCGGAAAACCGTTCGTGCCGTCGATCAGAGACGCCAGAAATGCACCGGCCTTCGCGGCATTGGTGATGCTGAGAATGAAGTGCCGCGCCAGATCGACGCGATATCCGCGAAGGATCGTCCCCTGCACGTCGGCGTAATTGATGACGGTGACCATGAACGCGTCTCAGCCGTTGGCGAGGATTTCCTGGACGGTGAAGGTGTAGGCCTGAAACAAGCCGGTATTGGGAGGATGCTGCGAGGCGTCGTTCGCGGTGATGAACGCTTCGAACGCGGCCACGTTGTTGGCAACCGGAGTGATGGCCGCTCCGCCGACGACGAACTGCAGCAGCGCGTCAAAGACGGGTCCGACCTGCGCGACGAAATCCTGAATGTACTTGTCGAAACTGAGGTCGAACTCAGTGATGATGGCGATGACGTAGGAGTCGCTCGGCGACGCGCCGGGCTGAAGGTTCGGCGCGGACCTGTCCAGGAACAAGGTGCGCGCGTAATGCACCGTTCCGATCGAGCTGAGCGCCGCCGTGAGCTGCGGCCCGTACGTTGCCAGGGCTGCCGAAATCGTCGGCAGAGTGGTGCCCGGGATGATGGGCAGGATGAGAGTCAATGGACTGGCCATTTGCTACCTCCATATTGATATCGGGATTTGCAGTCGCAAACTATTGCAACGCAAATGGAAAGTCAATATGGACGACGACTCAGAACATATCAAGGTCAGCGAAGTCGACGTGGCCTGACGGCGCGATGTGGAAGTTCTTCACTTTGCGGCTGCGGATCGCTGTCGACGCGCCGTAAATCAGCGGGATGAGGATCGCTTCGCGCTCGATCATGGCCGTGATCACTTTGCGATTCGCCGGCGAAGGGTCGGCGCGATAGGCGGCGAGGGCGGCATCCGTTTCGGCGCTCTTCCAACGCGCTTGATTGGTCAGGTACTGGCCGCCGGTTGAAACCTGCGCCGACGACAGCAGCGACTCGTAAAACTCGGCGGGATCGGGATTGTCGGCCACCCAGCCTCCGATGCTGATGTCGTAGTCGCCGACCGTCAGCGAGCGGAAGTAGTGTTCGCTGCTGCGCGTCTCCAGCAGCTTGACCTGGATGCCGTACGCGACGAGCTGCCGCGCGATTTCCTGCGCCGCGGGAATTGGCTTCGGCAGATACGGACGCGGAATCCACGGCACGAGCAGCGTGAGGCTGGCAGGTTTGGCGGGATGGTTGCGCAGAAGCTCGCGGTCGCGCATCTCAGTCGATCCGCTGACCTTTCCCATGAGCGGCGGAATCAAATCTCCAGCCAGAAACGCGAAGTGATTCTTCTCGTAGCAGATCTCGGCGATGGGGATGGGATTGATGGCGTGCTGGATGGCCCGCCGCAGCGTGACGTCGCGAAAGATCGGCCGCTCGTTGTTGAAGAAGAGGATGCCGGTGGAGTTGCCCGGCTGCATCATCGGCTGATAGCCGTTGATGCCGTAGCGCACGATGTCGTTCACCGAGAGATTGAGCGTGAGGTCGATCTCGCCGCGTTTGGCGGCGTCGATCAGGCGGTTCGGCGTGCCGTCGACGTCCGTCGGATAGATGACGAAGAGCAACTCGTCGCTTACCGCCTTCCCGCGATACTTCGGATTCTTCTCCAGGCGATGCACGCCGGCGTCCTTGATCGACTGCATCGTCGTTCCGGAAGTGAGCCGGTACGGTCCCGTGCCGTAGAACGTGCCCTGCCGCTCCAGAACGATGCCGGTGTTCCACTGGCAGAGGACGTTCTCGAATCGCGGACTGGGGCCGCTCATGGTGAAAATCACCCGGCCATCTCTCGCCGAGACAGTCGCGCGTCCGCGCAGCGCTCCCGCATTCGCCAGCGACGTTGCGGCAATTTCGGCGGTCAATTCGGTTCCATCGGAAAAGAGGATGCCTGGCCGCACCGCCGCGGAGTAGATCGGCTGCGCGCCATCGCGATCCTTGCGCAGAAAATCGGCGAAAAGACACGGCTCCAGCGTGCCGGACTCGGTCATCGAGTAGGCCATCTCGAAGACCTGTCCCAGGATCAGACCGGTGATGGTGTCCCCCGAGTCGCGCGGATCGAGGGTACCGATGGCGCTGAGGACACCGATGCGCAGTGTTTTTGTTGCCGCGGCGGCGGATGGAGTGGCGTTCAGGACGGATACGGAGCTCAAGGAATCCTCTTTTCGTAATGACGGAAGGGTGCATGTTAACTGCCACCCGCGCCAGCGCTGATGATCCCTCCCTCAACGTGCCGCGACAGTGAAGGTTTCGCATCAAAAAAGAAAAACGCCGGAAGGCGCGAGGCCCTCCGGCGTTGAATCGAAAACTGCGACTTTTTAGCGGATGCGGACGCCGTCGGCAACGAAGGTGCCGCGGTTCATCCGGCCGGAGATGTTGACGCGGTCGCCGCGGTGGAAGGTATTGCGGCCGCCGTATGCGTTCACGTCGACATTGATCGTGCGCCCGCTGTCGGTCTGCACGATTGCCAGATTGCTGCGGCGGTCATACGAAACGACGGTTCCGCTGATCTGACGGTCGTTGTATCCGTTGCGGTATCCGTTGTTGCCGTTGCGGCCGTAGCCGTTGTCATAGCGCGACACGATCTCCATCGAGCGAACCTGCGCGTCGCGTCCATCGCCTTCGCGGCTGTAGACGTTCAGGCGAACGACGTCGCCGGGAAGAAGCATGGCGGCCTGATAGCGCCGGTTCTGATACATGCTGGTGATCGAAGGCGGAACGACCACATCCATTCCGTTCGTGAGACGGACGTGTTCGCCTCCGTTGCGGGCCACCGCGACGGACGCAACAGTCCCTTCGACGGTGCGATTGGCGTATCCGCGGTTGGCGGTGCGGTATGTCCCCGGATAGCTACCATATTGCGCAAAAGCGGACGATGCCACGAGGAGCGGCAGCGCTCCGGCGAGTGCGAGATTGCGGGCTAAAACCTTTGGATTAAACATTTAGGGTCTCCCTTTCTTGTGATGCTGGGGAGATGTATCGCAAGCGGGGGGCCAAGTTTTTCACCACAGAGGCACAGAGGACACAGAGAGATTTCTCTGTGAACTCTGTGTCTCTGTGGTTCAACGGTTTTTAGGACGATGCCCCGCCGTCCACGCAAAGCACTTGTCCTGTGATCGCGCTGGCGTCGTCGCCGAGGAGGAACGCGATCGTTGCCGCGACCTCAGCGGGCTTCACCGCGCGCCGCATCGGGATTGCGCGGATCATCTCTTTCTTCACCTCGGCGTCGAGGGTGGCGAGCATGTCGGTGTCGACGAGGCCGGGGGCGACGCAGTTGACGCGGATGCCGCTGCGCGCCACTTCGCGCGCCAGCGATTTCGTCATCGCGATGAGCGCGCCTTTCGCTGCGGCGTAGTTGGTCTGGCCGACCACGCCGTGCAGGCCGCTGAGCGAGGCCACGTTCACGATCGCACCGCGGCGCTGCTTCATCATCGGCGTCAGCGCGGATTTCGTCATCGACATCGCGCCGTCGAGATTCGTCTGCAGGACGTCGCGCCAATCGGCGTCGGTCATGTTGTAGAGCAGCGCATCGCGGCGAATGCCGGCGTTGTTCACAAGCGCGTCGAGCGAGCCGAATTTCGCGACAACTTCGTCGACGATGGCCGCGTTGCGCGCCGCATCGCGCACGTCGCCCTGCAGCGCGAGACCGTCCGGAAGATCGGTCGACGTCACGTACGTGAAGGCGACGTTCCAGCTGTTGCGCGCGAGGCGCTCCACGACGGCGCGTCCGATGCCGCGGGCGCCGCCGGTAATGAGCGCGGTCAGCATCGACGCCTAGCTCTCTTCCTCGTATTTGTCCTTCAGCGACGCCACTACGGTCGGATCGGCGAGCGTCGTCACGTCGCCGAGGGCGCGGCCTTCAGCGATGTCGCGCAGGAGACGGCGCATGATCTTGCCGCTGCGCGTCTTCGGAAGATCGGACGTGACGAGGATCTTCTCGGGACGCGCGATCGCACCGATCTTCGCGGAAACGTGATCCTTCAGCTCCTTCTCGAACTTCGCAGGATCGAGTTTCGCTTCTTCGGCGCGCGACGATTTCACGATCACGAATGCGGCGATCGCAGTCCCTTTGATCTCGTGATTGATCCCCACGACCGCGGCCTCGGCGATGGCCTGGTGATCGACGAGCGCCGACTCCACCTCCATCGTGCCGATGCGGTGACCCGCAACATTGATGACGTCGTCGACGCGGCCGAGGAGCCAGAAATAGCCGTCCTCGTCGCGCTTGGCTCCGTCGCCGGTGAAGTAAATGCCCGGCCACTTCGCCCAGTACTGCTTCTCGAATCGCTCCGGATCGCGCCAGATGCCGCGCAACATCGACGGCCACGGGCTGGTGATGGCCAGATAGCCGCCGCCGACCTTCACTTCGTTGCCGCCTTCGTCGAGGATCTTCGCGTCGATGCCGGGGAAGGCTTTCGTCGCCGAGCCGGGCTTCGTCGCGACGAGGCCGGGCAGCGGCGTGATCATGATCGAGCCGGTCTCAGTCTGCCACCACGTGTCGACGATCGGGCAGCGCTCGCCGCCGATCCACTTGTGGTACCAAATCCACGCCTCTGGATTGATCGGTTCGCCGACCGATCCGAGCAGCCGCAGCGACGAAAGATCGTGAGTCTGCGGGAGTTGGTGACCCCACTTCATGAACGCGCGAATCGCCGTCGGCGCCGTGTAGAAAATCGAGACCTTGTGCTTCTCGATGAGCGACCAGAAGCGATCCTGCTTCGGCCAGTCGGGCGCGCCTTCGTAAACGAAGACAGTAGCTCCGGCGGCGAGCGGGCCGTAAACGACGTACGAGTGCCCGGTGACCCATCCGATGTCCGCGGTACACCAGTAGACGTCGTCCTCCTTCAGATCGAAGACCCATTTGCACGTCGCGTACGCCTCGGTGAGATAGCCGCCGGTCGTATGCACGATTCCCTTCGGCTTGCCGGTCGTGCCGCTCGTGTAGAGCGTGTAGAGCATCTGCTCGGAATCGACCCACTCCGGATCGCAGTCAGCCGACGCGTCGCGCATCAGCTCGTGGTACCAGCAGTCGCGGCCGGGCTGCATAGTGACGGTGTCGTCCAACTCTTCCGTGACCGAGCGGCGCATCACGACGACGACATGCTCGATCGACGGGCATTCGTCCGCGGCGGTATCGGCGAGTTTCTTGAGCGGAACGAGATTGCCGCGACGATATCCGGCCGTTGCGGTGATGAGCACCTTGGCCTCGGCGTCCTGAATGCGATCGCGCAAGGCCTCGGACGAAAAACCGCCGAAGACGACCGAATGCGCGGCACCGATGCGTGCGCAGGCGAGCATGGCGATGGCTGCCTCAGGCACCATCGGCATGTAGATGGCGACGCGATCGCCGAGGACGACGCCGAGCGATTTCAGAACATTCGCGAATTTCGAAACCTCGGCATGCAGCTCGCGATACGTGAACGTGCGCACATCGCCAGGCTCGCCCTCCCAGATCAGCGCCGGCTTGTCGCCGCGGGTGGCGAGGTGGCGATCGAGACAATTGGCCGAGGCGTTGAGCTTCCCGCCGACGAACCACTTTGCGTACGGCGCGTTCCACTCCAGCACCGTGTGCCACTTCGTCTGCCAGTCGAGCTGCTCCGCCCACGACGCCCAATACGCCTCGCGATCGGCGACGTCGTACACCGATTCATCGTTCGCGTTGGCGTTTCGCCGGAAGTCATCAGACGGTGGAAAACTGCGCGTTTCCTGCAGCAGGGCATCGATCTCGTTCGACATGGTGGGCGGATTCTAGCGGAGTGAGAAGGGTGTGGTGCGTACGGTTCTTGCGCCGACTTCGCCCACTCCGCCGCGTTAGCGGCACAAAGAGGGTAGCCAGGGATGCGAGCGCTTTTTGCTCGCACCCCTGGTTCGGGGATGACATTGAAGTTGTGCCGCGTCAGCGGCACCGGACAACGCGCACAAATGGAGATTAGCGAGAGCTTCCAGTGCCGCTGACGCGGCACAAACCCGACGCCCGCCACTTTTTCCAGGGGTGCTCGCAAAAAGCGCTCGCACCCCTGGCTACCCTCTGCTGCCGCTAACGCGGCGTTATCTATTCTCAGCTGGTCAGACGCTTCTCAACGAGCAACTTCGCGAACTCCTCGGCTCTTGATAGGCGGACGTCGAAATCAAACTCGTTCGTCTCGCCGAAATGCTCCTCGACGAGCAGCACGTTCGGCGCATCGATCAAGCGGTAAACGACGCCGAGCTGGTCGAAGGGAACGGTGATTCGGAAGCGCTGGTAGATGTAACGATCTTCGATCGACGCCAGGTCCAACGCCTCGGCTGCTGTGTCGCGATACGCGCGCGAAAGGCCACCGGTGCCGAGTTTCACGCCGCCGTACCAGCGGACGACGATGACCGCTGTGTCGTACAGGTCCGCGCCTTCGATCGCGCTGAGGATCGGTTTGCCGGCCGTACCTGACGGCTCGCCCGCGTCGGCGCTCCGCGCGCGAATCTCCCCATTCGCGAAGAGGCGGAACGCCCAGCAGAGATGCGTCGCGTCGTAGTGACGCTTCGTCAGCACGGCCAGCTCCGCGAAGAACGCGTCCTCGCTCTCGACAGGAAGAGCGATGCCGAGGAACTCTGAGCGGTCGATCTTCTGCCGGAACTCGGAAGGCGCGGCGAGGGTGCGGTAGTGGTCGAGCAAGTGGATCAGTAGATTAGTGGATCAGTAGATCAGGAAGGCGACGATCCCACTGATCGACTGATCGACTAATCCACTGATCTACTAATCCACGAATCACTTCGAAGATAATCCCGCGCATGTTCAAGATTGAAGAGCTTTTCGCGCGTGAGATCCTCGATTCGCGGGGCAATCCGACCATCGAAGTGGACTGTCTGCTGGAATCGGGCGCGCTTGGCCGTGCGGCCGTGCCGTCGGGCGCGTCGACCGGTTCGCGCGAGGCGCTCGAACTTCGCGACGGCGACAAGAAACGCTACCTCGGCAAGGGCGTTCGCAACGCCATCGACAACGTCGACATCATCGCCAAGGAAGTCGAAGGGATGGACGCGCGCGAGCAGGCCATGATCGATCTGCTGATGAAACAGATCGACGGCACCGAGAACAAAGGCAACCTCGGTGCGAATGCGATTCTCGGCGTGTCGTTGGCCGTCGCGCGCGCGGCATCCGAGGCGTCGGGGCTGCCGCTGTTTCAATACCTCGGCGGGCCAGGCGCGCGCACGCTGCCGGTGCCGATGATGAACGTCATCAACGGCGGCGCGCACGCCGACAACAACCTCGACGTCCAGGAGTTCATGATCATCCCCGCCGGCTTCGAGACGTTCAGCGACGCGCTGCGCGCCGGCGCGGAGACGTTCCATCACCTGAAAAACATCCTGCACGACCGCAAGCTGACGACGGCGGTCGGCGATGAAGGCGGTTTCGCGCCCGATCTGAAATCGAATGCCGAGGCGCTCGATCTGATTTTGACCGCGGTGGGGAAAGCCGGCTATCGCGCCGGCGAGCAGATCTTCCTCGGCCTCGACGTCGCGGCATCGGAGTTTTTCGAGAAGGGTTCGTACAACTTCGAAGGCGCGAAGCGCAGCAGCGCGGAGATGGTCACGTACTACCAGGACCTTCGCGCGAAGTACCCGATCATCTCGATCGAGGACGGGATGTCCGAGGGCGATTGGGACGGCTGGACTGCGCTGACGAAAGCAATGGGAGCAAACACGCAGCTCGTCGGCGACGACGTCTTCGTGACCAATCCCGCGATCCTTTCCAAAGGAATCGCCCAGGGCGTCGGCAATGCGATCCTGATCAAGGTCAACCAGATCGGAACGCTCACGGAGACACTCGACGCCATCGAGATGGCGAAACGGGCCGGGTATCGATCGGTCATCTCGCATCGCTCCGGCGAGACCGAGGATTCAACGATCGCCGATCTGGCAGTGGCAACGAACGCGGGTCAGATCAAGACAGGATCGTTGTCGCGCAGCGAACGGATCGCGAAGTACAACCAGTTGCTGCGCATTGAAGAGGATCTCGGAGACGCGGCAGTGTTTGCGGGTCCATCGATCTTTCGCTCGCTTTGAACCACAGAGACACCGAGGGCACGGAGAAATCTCTCTCTGTGTTCTCTGTGCCTCTGTGGTGGGTTACACCTTTTCGAAGCGACGAAGCGACTCATCGATCGCCTTTGCAACCCGAATCGCCAACTCAACCGCCGCCAGTCCGTCCTCGCCGCTTACGAGTGGCCGCGTGCGCGTTCGGACGCATTCGACGAATGCTTCCAGCTCCGCGCGGAGCGGCTCCTGCTTGGTCACGGTGACCTCGATGGGCAGCACCGTTTTACCGGCGAGGCGGTAGCCCTTCACTTCCTGCTCTTTCGTGTCGACGGAGATGTAGGCCTCGCGGCTGAAGAAGCGGATTTTGCGGACGCGGTCCTGCGAGACGCGGCTGGCGGTGAGGTTGGCGACGGCGCCGTTTTCGAATTCGATGCGGACGTTGGTGATGTCGACCTTCTCCGTCATCACCGCCACACCGACGGCGCGGACGTCGACAACCTTCTGTCCGAGAAACGACAGGACGAGATTGAGGTCGTGAATCATCAGGTCGAGCAGCACGTCGATGTCGAGCGAGCGGCCGACGAAAACGCCGAGGCGTTCCGCTTCGACGTAGAGGACGTTCTTCAGGATCGGGGCGACGGCGGTAATGGCCGGGTTGTAGCGCTCGACGTGGCCGACTTGCAGGATGCGATTGTTCGCGTTCGCGTTCGCGATGTCGATGAGACGCCGCGCGTCCTCGACGGAGGCGGCGATCGGTTTTTCGACCATCACGTCGCAGCCGGCTTCGAGCAGCTCGCGCGCGACGTCGAAGTGCGTCGTGGTCGGTGTGGCCACGACGGCGCAGTCGATCTCGCGCGCGAGCGAAGCGACGGAATCGAAACGCTTCAGATTCAGCGCGGCGATGATGTCCGCGCTAATTGCGTCGTCCGGTTCGACGAAGCCGATGACGTCCGCTTCCGGCATCTCCGTGAGGATGCGCGCGTGCAGCCGGCCGAGGTAGCCGGTGCCGATCACTCCTATCCTCACCGGATGATGCCTCGCTTCGACGCGCGCACGAACTCCACCAGGTATCTTGCTTCGGGGAAGAGTCCGAGCTCGTCCTCGATCTTCTGCAGCGCCTCGTCGGCGCGCAGCTTCGAGCGGATCAGGATGCGATAGGCGCGCTGCAGTGCCTCGACCGTTTCCTTCGAAAAGCCTTTGCGCTCCAGGCCGATCGTGTTGATCCCGTACGAACGGTTGTCGCGGCTGGCCACGGTCTTCGCGTAGGGCATCACGTCCTGCGTGATCATCGAGCCGCCGCCGACGAAGGCGTGCTCGCCAACGCGGCAGAACTGGTGTACCGCGCTGAAGGCGCCGATCGTGGCGTAGTCGGCGATCTCCACGTGGCCGGCCAGCGTGGCGTTGTTGGCGAAGATCGTGTGCGAGCCGACGTGGCAATCGTGCGCGACGTGCGAGTAGGCCATGAAGAAGTTTTCGTTCCCGATAGAAGTCTTGCCGCCGCCGCCGGTGGTGCCGCGGTTGATGGTGACGAACTCGCGGAAGACGTTGTCATTGCCGATGGCCAACTCGGTGTGCTCGCCTCTGTATTTGAGGTCCTGCGGCGGCCCGCCGATCGATGCGTGGCCGTAGAACTGATTGCGCTCGCCGATCGCCGTCGGACCTTCGACACGCGTGAACGGACCGATGACGCAGCCGCTGCCGATAGTGACGTTCGGACCGATGACTGCGTAGGCGCCGACGATGACGTCGGGCGCGAGAAGCGCGTTGGGGCTGACGATTGCTGTGGAGTCGATTTCGGCCATCGTCATTACTCGGGTCTGTCGATCAAGACGCTGAACAGCTCGGCCTCAGCGACCAGTTGGCCGTCGACGGTGGCCTTGCCGTTGATTTTGACCGAGGTGGCGCGGCGGTGCAGGACGATGCATTCGAGCTGCAGCTGATCGCCGGGAACGACCGGCCGCCGGAAGCGCGCTTTGTCGACGCCGCCGAAGAGGAACAGCTTCTTCTCGCGGTCGGGCATTTCGCGTAGTCCGAGGATGGCCGCGCATTGCGCCATCGCTTCGACGATCAGCACGCCGGGCATGACGGGATTGCCGGGAAAGTGTCCCTGAAAGAACTGTTCGTTGGCAGAGACGTTCTTGAGGCCGACGATGCGCTTGCCGTCCTCGATTTCGAGGACGCGGTCGACCAGCAGCATCGGATAGCGATGCGGCAGCAGCTTCATGATTTCGGTGATGGTGAGGATGCTCATTTCTTCTCCGTGTTGCGCCGCGTCATCCGGCGCATGATCGCTTCTCTGCGCGCGAACTGGCGGAACGGTATCGCAGGAATGCCCATCACTTTCTCGCCGTCTGCGACGTCGTCGAGCACAGCGCTTTTCGCGGCCACCTGGACGCGGCTGCCGATGGTGAGGTGGCCGGCGAAGCCGGACTGGCCCGCCACGACGACGTAGTCGCCGAGCTCCGTCGAGCCGGCGATGCCGACCTGCGCGACGAGCAGGCAATGCTTTCCGACCTTGACGTTGTGGGCGATCATCACCTGATCGTCGATCTTCGTTCCGTCGCCGATCGACGTTTCGCCGAGCGCTGCACGATCGATCGTGCAGCCGGCGCCGATCTCGACGTCGTCGCCGATGCGCACGATGCCGACCTGCGGGATTTTGTGATGGCGTCCGCCGTGCGTGGCGAAGCCGTAGCCGTCCGCGCCGATGACAGTGCCGCTGTGAATGATGCAGCGCTTACCAATGATGGAGCGTTCGTAGATCGAAACCTGGGGATAGACGATCGTGCCGTCTCCGATGACCGATCCCGATTCGATGGAGACGTTCTGATAGACGATGGCTCCATCTCCGACGATGACGTTGTCGGCAATCGTGGTGAACGGCCCGATGGAAACGCCCTCGCCGACTTTCGCAGTCGGCGCGATCGAGGCGTGCGGCGAGATCCCCTCCGGGACCGGGCGAGCCGCGAAGAACTTCGCCAGCACCTGCGCGACCGCAAAGTACGGATCGGCGACGCGGATGAAGCGCTCATCGTCCCCCGCCGTCTGTTGCGGGACAAGAATTCCGGCGGCCTTCGTCGATGCGAGCTGCGGCGCGTATTTCGGATTGGAAAGGAAGGCCAGATGCGTCCCGGTTGCCTCGACCAGCGGCGCAATGCCTTCGATCATCCGATCGGCCGGACCGTCATAGCGGCCGCCTGTGTACGCGACAATTTCGGAGATCGGAACCGCGGGCATTCGGGCGCGCATTGTATGCCGCTCCTAACGAAAAAAGCCTCCCGGGCGGGAGGCTTTTCGAGGGAGCGTTGTCGTTGAGTTACGGCTTCTTGGCAGGCGCGGTGTTCGCGGCCGGAGCGGCTTCGCTGAACTTCTTGATGACCGTGTCGGTGATGTCGATCGCGTCCGAGGCGTAGACCAGTCCGGACTCGAACTTGTTGAAGATGGCTGCGAGGCCCATCTCTTTGCCGACGGCGTCGATGACCGGCTTGATCTTGTTCTCAAGGTCGAGCAGCGTCTTGTCGCGCGCTTCGCCGACTTCGCGATCGGCGTCCTGCGCGTAACGCTGGGCGGCAATCTTCTTGTCGGAGAGTTGCTTGGCCATGTCGGCCAGCTTGTCTTCGCTGAGCGACATCTTCTTGGTGTTGATGTCGTTGTCGAGCTTGGCGATTTCATCGTTCATGGCCTGAGCCTTGGCGATGCGCTCGTCCTGCATCTTCTTCAGACGCTCATACGCCGCTTTTCCCGGGGGTGAGCTCATCAGGACCTTGTTGACGTCGACGACCGCGACGCGAGCCGGCGCGCTCTGCGCAAACATCGGTGCCGCGAGCGCTGCTACCGCGAGCGTAATCAGTGCCTTCTTCATGAAAATCTCCTTAATTGGTTGGGCCATGGACAAGGGCTAAATCGCCGCCTGTTTAGTAGGTATTCCCGATGGTGAAGTTGAACGTCTTGAACTTGTCGCCCGGCTTCGACATCGGATTGATGGCGTAGATGAAGCGGATTGGAAACTGGAACACGGGGAGGAAAATGCGGAGCTCGGCGCCCGTCGAGTAACGGAGTTTGCCGAGGTCGAGGTGGTCGTTGTAGCCGTAGGCCCAACCGCCGTCCGCGAAGAAAACCAGGCGCAGCGGATCGTTCAGACGGTAGATGTACTCGGAGTTGAAAAAGACCTGTTTGTAGCCGCCGGCGATCTGCTCGACGCCGCCGAACTTCTCCAACGGACCCAGCGTTCCGTACTCGAAACCGCGCACCGAATACTCGCCGCCGACGAAGAAGCGTTGCCCTTTGGGCACGCAGAGTTTGCTGTTCTGATCGACGTAATCGTCGTAGGTCAGCGCGCAACCTTTGCCGTAGTCGAGCGGACGGAGGTAGCCGAGGTCGACGTTGACGCTGAACGACGACTTGCGCGACAACTTGAAGAACTTCGTCGCCGCGAACGTCGGTCGAAACGCGTGAATCGTTCCTCCCAGCGGGCCGCCGGAGAACGTCAGGCCCATGCTCACGCGGCCGCCGCGCGTCGTATCGAACGGATTGTCGCGCGAGTCGAACGAGTACGAAGGTCCGATCGACGACGAGGTGTAGACCAGATCGGAGATGTCGGAGATCGGAACGTTGCCGTTCGTGTCCGGCTGCACGTTCGACTCTTCGTGCGTCTTCACGTGCTCGAGGCCGTAGACGAGCGAAAGGCTGTCGAACCGATGCAGGCGATAGCCGTACGCGATCGACCCGCCTTTGCTGCGCTCCTGGTAGCCGACGGAGAGCGGGAAGTCGGTATTGCGGTTGAACAGCGACACACCGAAGCTGTTCGGCGTATCCATGAACCAGGGATCGGCGTACGAGAGCGAGTAGAAGTTCTGGCGGTTGCCGCGCTGGAAGCTGAGGCCGAGGTTCTCGCCCTCGCCGAGGAAGTTGCGCGTCGAGAACTGCGTCTGCACGAAGAAGCCGGTGCCCTCGGAGTAGCCGCCGCCGAACTGCACGTCGTTCTTCCCCTCTTCGCTCCCCTTTACGGTCACGTCGACCGTCTTCTTCTCCTGGTTCACCTTGAAGTCAGGGTTGTCGTTGACCTTGAAGTAGCCGAGCTGGCCGAGCTTGTAGATCGACTGCTTGAACGTCTCCATGTCCATGATCTCTCCCTCTTCGAGGAAGATTTCGCGGCGCAGGACTTTGTCTTTCGTGGTGGTGTTGCCCTGGAACTCCAGCCGTCCGAGGCGGAACTGTTCGCCTTCGAAGACGGTGATGTGCACGTCGACGATGTTGTTCTCGCGCTCGACGTATTCGGGATTGATGTACGAGTAGATGTAGCCGCGCATGCGGTACAGCTCATCGAGCGCGTCGAGGCGGTCCTGAATCGGCTTGCGCCGGATGATGTCGCCCTTCTTCACCGGGAAGTTGCCGGTGAAGGCTTCGGGCTTGAAGACGGTCGTGCCCGTGACGGTGACGTCGCCGAGGCGATGGATCGTCCCTTCTTTGATGGGGATGGTGATCCGGACGCGCGGCTTCTTCGCCGATCCGATCGTCGTCAGCTGCGGCTCGCCGAACGAGACGTTCGTGTAGCCGTAGTCCTGGTAGTAGTTCTTGACGTGTTCGAGATCCTCGTCCAGCTTCGACGGGATGTAGAGGTTCTTCTTCCGGATCCAGGTGACGATGTTGTTTTCCTTCACTTCCTTCATCTGCTTTTTCAGACGGCGGGAAGAGAAGTGATTGTTGCCGGTGAAGACGATGCGCGCGACGGTGGCCTTGATGCCTTCGCTGACGTTGAAGACGATCTTCTTGTCGCCTTCGGTCATGTCTTCCAGCGTGGTGTCGACGGTCACCCCTTCGAATCCACCCTCGGAGTACGCCTTCTTGATCGACTCGGCGGCGCGGCGGACCAGGGTCTGTTCGAGCGTGTTGCCGACGTGCAGGTCGATCTTGTCCTTGTCGAGCTGCTCGGTGATCTTGGCGGCGTTCAGCTCTTTGTTGCCGCGATACTCGACGGCGCCGATGCGCGGCCGTTCTTTAACCACGGCCCGGACGATGACGCCGCCGTTCGGTGCGTTATCGGTCTCGATGCGGATGTCGTCGAAAAGGCCGGTCTGCCAGAGGTTGAGGAAGTTGCGCTGCAGCGCGGCGGGATCGTAGGGATCGCCGGGATTCACGCCGAGGTAGACGCGGATCGTGTCGCTGGCAACACTGACGTTGCCGACTGCCTCGAAGCGTTCGATGCGCTGTCCGGCCTGGACGGTGCTCGCGCTCGGCGTGACAGGGGCGGGCGCCGGGGCCGGAGTCGTCGTCGGCTCGGTGGTGATCCGTCCCGAGTCGGGGCGGTCGATGATCGTGCCGGCTTTCGGTTTGGGCGGCTGCGGCGGCGCCGGTTGGGCGGTCTGCGCGAGGGCGCTCCCGGTTACGAGGACGGCCGCTAGGCAGAGCGAAAAGGTTCGATTCATAGTTTGTCTGGTGAGGCGGTGACGGACTGAAGCTCAGTCGGCACGTTCCGGGAGCGGTTGCAACCTGTCGACCTATTGACGTGCGAACCCGGACACAGGTCACGCGGGCGCCCACAGCAGACCAAAGCGGCGGCGCATTCTAGCAAACTGCCGAGGGGGTGCCGGGCGTAGTGCAGGCGTCTCGCCTGCAACCGGCGTGGCGTCTCGCCCGCCGGGGGTTTCTTGAGTCATTGCACGTCCGCGATTGAATCCCGGAAACCACCGTCGGGCGGGACGCCCACCGGCTGCAGACGAGACGTCCGCACTACGCTCGTCAGACGTAGGTGGCCCGTCCGCCGCCAAATGACCAGTTTTCCTTCGTCACCTCGACCAGCGAGACGATGATGTCGTCCGACCTAACGCCGAGGCTCTCCAGCCGTGAGGCGATTCCGGCATAGAGCGCCTTCTTGACCTCTATCGTTCGTCCAGTGTTTAGCGTGATCTCGATGACGACCAGGTTCTCGGAACGGGTCACGCCGCCGTACGATGAGTCTGCAACGATCTCGTCACGTTCGAGACGAATGAAGAGGTAGAAGCGGCTGTTCGCCGGGACGTTCGCGTGCGCGACGAGCGCGTCCTGAACGCCATCGGAGATCTTGCGAAGGTCCTGGGCAGATCTGGTTTTCGGCGCGTAAATTTTGACAAGCGGCATGATCACGACAGTTTATATGCTTCTCGCGGCGCTCACCCTCGGCGCGCCACTTCCGCACGTGCCGCTCGCGCCGCACGCGACGACGCTGCGCATCGCCGTGGTCGGCGACACCGGTGAAGGTTCGGATCGTGTCGCCAACGGCATCGCGAAACTGCACGCGCGCACGCCGCTCGACGCGGTCGTCATCACCGGCGATGCGTTCTACCCTTGCGGTCCGTCGTCCGCGTCCGATCCGCAATGGAACCGCGTCCGCGCCCTCAGCCGAGTCGGCGTGCCGCTCTTTCCAGTCCTCGGCAATCACGATTTCTGCGGCAAGTCGCAGCCGGCCGCGCAGATCAGCGCTATGGTCGTTCCGCATTGGCAATTCCCGGCCCGCCAGTACGTCGTCGATTCCAAACTCGCCGAACTGCTGATGCTCGACACGACTCCGTACGCCGCCGCGCGGAACGACGACGCTGCCGATGCGCTGCGCCAAGCCTTTGCCGCGAAGAAGACGACGCCGTGGCGGATCGCCGCCGGTCATCATCCGATCATCTCCTCCGGCTATCACGGGCACTTCCCGCGCGATCAGCACCTGCGCATGGTTACGCTCGATCCGCTCATGCGCCGCGCGAAGGTCGATCTCTACATCTGCGGCCACGACCACCACCTTGAGTTGATCGACGCTCAACCTCGGCTTCTCATCAGCGGCGCCGGCTCCGATCCCGTCCCGCCCCTCGTCCCGCACAAACACACGCTCTACCCGTCCGAAGCCACGCGCCAACTCGGCTTCGCCACCGTCGAACTGGACACGCTGTCAATGACCATCCGCTTCTTCGACGGCGACGGCAACGCGATCAGCAAACCGTTCGTGTTCCGCCGGTGACCTCGCGTACCATCAGCGAGCCATGGCTTTCGACACCTCTTCCGCCGTGACAGAGGCTCAGAACCAGCTCTATCGCGAAATCGGTGCGGCGGGACGCGGCCGCATCGCCGCGGAGATGAGCGACATGCTCCGCGAGTTGGCAATCGCGGGCGTCCGACGCCGGAATCCCGGATTCGATGAGGAGCAAGTTGTTGCCGAGGTGCTGGCCGTGTTTTACGGACGCCGGACGGTTCGGTGAGCGTCCAGCAAGTACTCGAGAACCTGCGGAGCGCGTTGGACAGCGTGGGCGTTCCGTACATGGTGACCGGCTCGCTGGTCAGTTCGGTCCACGGAGTTCCGCGAGCAACTCAGGACATCGATGTCGTCATCGCACCAACTCGCGAGCAGCTCTCAACGCTCATGGAGTACTTCGGCGAACCGACGTACGACTCCGACAAGGATGACGCATTCGACGCGTTGCACCGCCGTTCGATGTTCAGCGTCATCGATCGCCGCGGCATCTGGAAAATCGACTTCATTGTCCGCAAGGAGAGGCCATTCAGCCGCCGCGAATTTGATCGCCGCCAAAAAGTCGACATCCTGGGCGTGTCGCTTTACGCGGCGACGCCTGAAGACATGCTGCTGGCGAAACTGGAGTGGGCGAAGCTCGGCGAATCCGAGCGGCAGATCAGAGACGCCGCCGGCATCATCCAGATTCAGGGCGCCAACCTCGACGTCAACTACGTAGAACGATGGGTGGCGGCACTCGAGATTTCGGACCAATGGCATGCCGCGCAACGCGCAGCGCGGTGACGGCGCATAAGTGCTAAGGCAATTTTTTCCACCCTCGGCGAGTTGGATCGCACACTGCTTCACCTCTGTCCGAGCGTCAGAGCTGAACAAATACTCTGACAGGAACGGACACACCCATGCCTTTTGAAGCACTCGGGCTCGACCCGAAAATCGCCAAAGCCGTGCGCGAAGCCGGTTACACGGAACCTACCCCCATCCAAACCAAAGCAATCCCGCTCGTGCTGCGCGGATCCGACGTCATCGGAATCGCCCAGACCGGGACTGGCAAGACCGCCGCGTTTGTGCTGCCGATTCTGCAGCGCCTTTCCACGCGCGGCTCGGCCACCAATCGCCGCTGCATGCGCGCCCTCGTTATCGCTCCGACGCGTGAGCTGGTCGTGCAGATCGAAGAGAACGTGCGCAAGTACGCGCGCCATCTTCATCTGCGCATCGCCGCCGTTTACGGCGGCGTCGGCGAGCGGCCGCAGATTCAGGCCCTCCGCGCCGGAACCGAAATCGTCATCGCCACGCCCGGCCGCCTCATCGATCTCATGGATCAGGGCCACGTCGACTTCTCCGGCCTCGAAGTGGCCGTCCTCGACGAAGCCGACCGCATGCTGGACATGGGCTTCCTCCCGGCCATGCGCCGCATCGTCAAAGCGCTGCCGAAACAGCGCCAGACGATGATGTTCTCGGCCACGCTTTCGAAAGAGATCGAGACGCTGACGAACGAGTTTCTCGTCAACGCCGAAGTCGTTCAGATCGGACGCCGCGCCAATCCCGCCGAGCTGGTCACGCAATTCGTTTACGAAACGACGAAGGAAGCGAAGCTGCCGCTGCTGCTTCATCTCCTTCAAGACAAGACGCTCGACTCCGTCCTGGTCTTCTCGCGCACCAAACACGGCGCCGACAAGATCGCGCGCAAGCTGGCCTCGTCCGGCATCAACACGGCCACGCTGCACTCGAACCGCAGCCAGAGCCAGCGCATCGCCGCGCTGAAGGCCTTCAAGGCCGGAACCGTGCGCGTGCTCGTGGCCACCGACATCGCCGCGCGCGGCATCGACGTCGAAGGCATCTCGCACGTCGTCAACTACGACTTCCCGCCGCAGCCCGAGGATTACGTCCATCGCATCGGCCGCACCGGACGCGCGAAAGCGGTCGGCGACGCCATCAGCTTCGTCACGCCCGACGACCGCGGCAACCTGCGTGATCTCGAACACTTCATCTCCCGCGGCATCCCGCGCAAAGTCGCCGAGGGATTCGATGCGAGCGCGTACAAAGCGGTCGCTGCGCCGTTGACATCGTGGCGGCCGTCCCGTCCGCAGGTTCGCAACGCGGCGCCGCGTCCGCCGCGCCCGAGCACGTACGGCAGTTCGCGTCCGGCATCCACGTCACCGTCGCGCCCGCCTGGCGGCAACGGACGGACGGCGGTCAATTCGCGTCCGCAATTCTCCGATCGCGGCCGCCGCAGACCGTAGGCCGGCACGGCCGGCAGCGTTGGTTGCCCAAGGCTCAGCCCGCCATCTTCGTCGAATCTTTCTACCGCGTAGACTCCTGGGCCTCGCGTAGTAGGATTCGCGCCCGAGACTACGCGAGGAGGATTGCTCTTGAAGAACGTCATTTACGCGCTGCTGGCGGTGGCCGTTGCCGCGTGCACGCCCGCAAGCACCGCGAACAACGAGACGACCGCCGCACCAACGGACACCAATACAACCAGCAGCGCTGCAACGACCGAGGCCACCGTACCGCCGGCCACGACGTCCAGCGCCGCGGCAGAGGAGAACAAACCGATGAGCCAGTACGAGAACAAAGTCGCCGAAGTACACACCAGCGCCGGCGAGATCGACATTCGCTTCTTTCCCGACGTCGCCCCGAATCATGTGAAGAACTTCATCGACCTTGCCGAGAAGGGCTTCTACAACGGTTCGAAGTTCCACCGCGTCATTCCGGGCTTCATGATCCAGGGCGGCGATCCGAACACGATCTCCGGCTCGCCTTCGACCTGGGGCACGGGCGGTTCCGGCAAGAACATCGCCGCTGAATTCAACTCCGTCAAGCACAAGCGTGGCATTGTCTCGATGGCGCGTTCCAGCTCTCCCGACAGCGCCTCGTCGCAGTTCTTCATCATGGTGGCCGACGCGCCGTCGCTAGACAACCAGTACAGCGTCTTCGGACAGGTCACGAAGGGGATGGACGTCGCCGACAAAATCGTCGGCGCGCCGCGCGATGGCCAGGACCGGCCGAATAGCCCGACCACCATCGACAAGATCGTGATTCGCGACGCCAAACCGGAAGAAAAGGGACCGACCCCGAAATAGGCCCAGGTTCTTGCAACTGCGGTAACCGATGACCGACGTATCCCTCCCCGACGACGCCGCGGCGTTTCTCACCGAGTGTGTCGGGGAGGGTTGGTCGGCGCGGGCGCTGAACGGCGACGCTTCCGTCCGCCGCTACTTCCGCGTCAGCCTGCCGGACGGCGACACGCGCATGCTGGCTTGGTATCCCGAGGAAGTCCGGCGCGATCTGGCGCGGGTGCTGTCGGCGTATTACGCGGCGTCAAAGCACGCCTACCTCCCCAAGTTGGTCCAGCACAGCGACACGGCCATGCTGCAGCAGGATGTCGGAGACGAAACGCTCTTCGAGCTCCTGCACCGCGACCGCGAGGAAGGGATTCGCTGGTACCGGAAGGCGATCACGCTGCTGGTCTATTTTCAAAAGGCCGGCGCCGTCGACATCAACCCGCCCTTCACCGGCGACTTCTTCTTCAACGAGCTGGAGATGACGCGGGAGTTCTTTTTCGAGAAGCTGATGAACGTGCCCGGCGACGACACGCTGGCGCTGAAACCGCTGCTTAGAAAGCTCGCCGATAACATCTCAAGGCATCCATACGTACTATGTCATCGCGATTATCATGGACAGAATATTCATATCTTTAACGACAAGCTTTACCTGATCGACTATCAGGATCTGAGAATGGGTCCCGATACGTACGACGTGGCCTCGCTCCTGCGCGACCGGGGCGTGGCCCGCATCCTCGGCGAAGAGACGGAGCTGGAACTGGTCGACTACTATGCGGATTGGCGCGTGCACGGCTTGCCGGCGCGCACCGAGCTGCCGCAGGGCGAACGGCGATCGATGCGCCGCCGCTATTTCGAGACCCTTCTGCAGCGCTCACTCAAGATTCTCGGCACGTTTTCCAAGCAGCCGCTCACCCGCGGCCGCATGTGGTACCTCGACTTCATCCCTCCGACGCTGGAGAGCGTCCATCGCTGCATCGACGAGCTGCCCGAATACGGCGCGCTCGCATCGCTGCTGCCGGCGGAATTCTCCATCGCGGCGGCGCGTGAGCGAGCGGAAAGGATTCATGATGGCTCAACACAAGATCACGCTGCTCCCCGGTGACGGCATCGGCCCAGAGGTCACCGCGTCAGTGGTTTCGATCATCGAATGCGCCGGCGTCGACGTCGAATGGGAAAAGTACTTCGTCGGCGCCGAGGCAATCTCGCGTTTCGGCGATCCGCTGCCGCCCGACGTCCTCGAATCGATTCTCCGCAACAAGGTCGCGCTGAAAGGTCCGGTCACGACACCGATAGGCACCGGCTTCTCGTCGATCAACGTCCGGCTGCGCAAAACGCTCGACCTCTACGCGAACCTGCGGCCGGTGAAGTCGATGCCGAACATCATCACGCGCTTCGAAAACGTCGACATCATCGTCGTCCGCGAAAATACCGAGGATCTGTACAGCGGACTGGAACACGAGGTCATCCCGGGCGTGGTCGAGTCGATCAAGATCATCACCGAGAAGGCTTCCACGCGCATCGCGAAGTTCGCTTTCGAGTACGCGCGCACGCACGGTCGCAAGCGCGTCACGGCCGTGCACAAAGCCAACATCATGAAGTTGTCGGACGGCCTGTTCCTGCAGTGTTTCCGCAATGTGGCCAAGGAGTATCCGAACATCGAAGCGGACGACAAGATCGTCGACAACCTCTGCATGCAGATGGTGATGAATCCGCAGCAGTTCGACATCCTGCTGCTGGAGAACCTTTACGGCGACATCGTTTCCGATCTCGCGGCGGGACTCGTGGGCGGGCTAGGCGTCGTCGCCGGCGCGAATATCGGCGAGGCCGGCGCGGTCTTCGAGGCGGTGCACGGCAGCGCGCCGGACATCGCCGGTCAGAACAAGGCCAATCCTTTGGCGCTGCTCAAGTCCGCCGTGCTGATGCTGCAGCACGTCGGCGAAATGGGAGCGGCCAAACGGATCGACGACGCCATCGTGAAGGTGCTCGATTCCGGCCCCGAACATCGCACGCGCGACATCGGCGGCACCGGAACGACCGCCGACTTCACGACGGCGATGTGCGAGACGCTGCGGCGCGGCACGAGGTCGGACGACTGAGCAAGCCTGACTTCGTGTCGCACTTCCGCGCCGGCCTCGATCACTTCAACGCGGCCGAATTCTGGGATGCGCACGAGTCGTGGGAGGCGATCTGGCTCGAAGCGGAGTCGGAGGTCCATCGTTTTCTGCAGGGCCTCATCCAACTCGCGGCCGCGTATCACCACGTCAAACGCGGTACGTATCCCGGCGGACTGCGCCTTTTCGACGCGGCACTGGAGAAGTTGAGCGACTTTCCGACGCGCTGGTGCGGGATCGATCGGACCACAGTCGAAGAGGCCGCCAGGCGCCACAGAGAGTGGGTTGCAACGCTTCTTGTGCAAGGTGCGTCAGACAAGCGTCTAAATCCCGATGAATTTCCGCAAATCCCTACAGATGACTCGCCGATTCCGCCATTTGAACACTGGTGAAGCGGCGTCCGATCTCATACAATTCGGCGCATCCCCACCACCGAACGCCACAAGTAGCCGAGGATCCAAATGCAGGAAATCGATCAACGGGACCGTGAGCTGCTGGGTGCCCTGCAAAGTGAGATTCCCCTGGTTTCAACGCCGTTCGCACTCATCGGACAGGCGATCGACATGTCGGAAAAGGAAGTCATCAAGCGCATCGAGCGCTTGAAGCGCGACGGCCTCGTCCGCCAGCTGGCCGCGCAGTTCGACGCGCGCGCCCTCGGCTATCGATCATGCCTCGTGGCCGCGAAAGTCGATCCCGAGCGGATCGACGAAGCTGCCACGACGATCAACGCGCATCCGGGCGTGACGCAAAACTACCGCCGCAACAACGACCTCAATCTCTGGTTCACGATCGCCGTCGCGCCGACCTCAATCCTGGGCCTCGACAAGACCGTGGAAATGCTCGGCGACGAGGCGGGATGCGACGCCGTCCGTCCGCTGCCGACGCTCAAACAATACAAAGGAAGCAGCGACGCGGATGAATCGCACGGCGAGAACGAGCTCGCGCCGCTGACCGCGGTGGAGATCGAATCCGTCCGCCTGCTGCAGCGCGATCTTCCGCTTCAGCCGCGTCCGTTCGAAGCCATGGCGCGCACGAATGGAGTCGCTGCCGACGAACTGCTGGCCGCGGCGAAGTCGCTGCTGAAGCGCGGCTACATCCGCCGCTACGGCGCGGTCGTGCAGGCGCGCAAAACGGGCTTCGGTGCGAGCGCGATGGGCGTGTGGGTGGTCAAGGGCGATGACGTCGATTCGGTCGGCGTGAAGATGTCGCAGAACAAGGCGGTCTCGCACTGCTACCTCCGTCCGGTCTACGACGACTGGCCGTACAACCTCTACACGATCGTGCACGGCCGCTCGGTCGACGAGTGCGAGTCGATCATCAACGACATCGCCATCGATACCGGCGTCGACGAGAAGCAGGCGCTCTATCCAACCCGCGAGTACAAGAAAGCGCGCATCAATCTCTTCTCGACCGAAGCCGACGAGTGGGAAGCCGCCCACGGCGCCCACGCCGCTGCCAGTGCGGCGTCGTAAACACAGATAGGAGTGTCTGTGCCACACAAAAACGCCCGCGTCACCGCGGGCGTTTTTGTGTTCAGTCGAACAGTTTCTACTTGATGTTCTCGGGGAAAACGCTGATACGGCTGTTGGCCTTCAGCTCGTTCGTCAGCCGCGCCACTGCGTTGACGACGTCGGTCGCCTTCTGCGTCATCAGGTACTCGCGGATGCCGCTCTTCACGGCGTCGAACGGTTCGACGCCCGCCGGCTCCTTCCCTTCGACGTAGATCAGGTGATAGCCGAACTTCGTGTGCACAACGCCGCTGATCACTCCCGGCTTCAATCCCCACGCGGCCGCTTCGAAGGCGGGATCGAGCTGGCCCTTCGACATCCATCCGAGGTCGCCGCCGCTCTCGGCGGAGCTGTCTTCGGAGTACTTCTTGGCCGCGTCTTCGAAATGCGCGAGGCGCAGCTTAGTCATCGTCGCCTCGTCAGGCTTCCCCATCGCGGAGGCGACGTCGGCCGCGCGTAGTTCCGATGCGATATGGCTGATCTGTTCGAGCGCCTGGCCGTCTGTTTTCGGAGCGGGTCCGGCGTTCGTCACCGCCACGACGATGTGCCGCACGTGAACCTTCTCGGGCGTGGCGAAATCGTCAGGATGGGCGTCGTAGTAATCCTTGACGTCTTTGTCAGTCACGATTCCGGCGGCCACGACGTCGCGGACGTAGCGGTCAAACAGCGCCGACTCGCGCGCCGACTCGAGCGTGGCCACGATTTCCGGCTTCTTATCGAATCCGGTCTTGAACGCTTCCTGAAGCATGAGGCGCTTGCGGATGTAGTTTTCGAGAAAGGCGCCCTTGCCGCCGTTCTGGTCGTAGTTCGTGCGCATCTGCGTGTTGAGGTTCGCGTACATGCGGTTGAGCTTTTCGACCGTGATGGTTTCACCGTTGATGACGGCCACCGGCCGCTTGGAATCGTCGGCCACGGCAGCAGCCGACGACTGCGGAGCCGGCGCGGTCTTCGCCGGCGCGGGCTGCTGCGCGAATGCGGCCGAAGCCAGCAGCAGCGGAATGAGTGTTCGCTTGATCAAATCAAATCCTCCAGACGGGGTATCAGACGACGCGCTGACCAACAGGGTTACTGGAGGAGAGCATTCCGGTCACGCGGAGCGCACGGAGAGGCGGAGGGATCGCGGATGGATCGCAATCACGGAAACATCTCGCGCATCGTCGCGAAGCCGAAGGCCTCCAGCATCTTCGATGGCAGCACTTCCAGCGCCAGCGCCAGCTTGAGCACGACGGTCAGGCTGGGCACCTTGTCGCCGCGTTCCACCTGGCCGACATACGTGGTTGTCAACCCGGCGCGCTCGGCCAGATCCTCCTGCGTCCACGAGTGTTCCTTGCGGACCCCGCGGACGATTTCTCCGAAAATTGCTGCCTCGCGCGCTTTCGACACCTTTAGAAGTAACTATTGCTACTGAAATCTTGTCCAGTAACCACCGTTACCTACTGCCGTCAGCCGCCCCCATCCTCGGCCGACGAATCGTGATGCCGAGGACCACTCTACAGATTGTGGATTGTGACTTTTAGACGAGGATCAGGTCGCCAGCGCTGATCGCCGTCGTCTCGTTTCCGCTGCGCAGAAGGGCGCGGCCATGCTCGTCGATCCCGCCCCACGTTCCTTCGACTGTGCGCTCGCCGATCACGCAGTGGATGCGATCGCCCTGCTGATGAATCGAGTAGCGCCGCCACTCGTCGAGCACCGCGTCGCGATCGAGAGGCTGCCCGAGGCGCTTGTCGAGATGTTCGATGAAGGCCTCGGTCGCGGCGTCGATGCCGGGAAAATCGCTGACCAGTTCCGAGATTGAAACTGCGTTGGGTCGATTGTCGTCCGCGACCGGCTCGACGTTGATGCCTGTTCCGATCAGCAGAAACGCGCGCTCCTCGTTGATGCGCGCCTCGATCAGGATGCCGGCGATTTTCTTGCCGCCGATGAGGATGTCGTTCGGCCACTTGATGCGCGCGTCGAGGCCGAAGACCTCGCGCAGGTACGACGCCACGATGTTGGCGATCGCCAGCGGCACGAGGGGCAGCTTGTCGACCGGCAGCGGCAAAAGCGTCGTCGCGTAAATCCCCTTACCCGCCGGCGACGACCATTGCCGCGCGTTGCGTCCGCGTCCCGCGAACTGCTCGCGGGCGATGATGATGCCCTTCGGCAGCGACAGCTCGTTCTCGATGCACTCGTTCACGATCCGCCGCGCTACGAGGTTCGTCGACGCCACGCGCGGAATCACCGCGATCGATTCGATCGTAGTCAGGCGGTCGACGATGCGGCGCGTGTCGATGGACATGGTTAACGTCGGGTGTGGTCGACTCCCGCTACTGATTCTGCATCAGCTTCTCAATCCGCGCCCGCAGCTCCGCCTGGCGCGCCTGCGCGCCGGCGATGATGTTCGGCGGCGCATTTTTCATGAACTGCTCGTTCACCAGCTTGGCATCGAGCGACTCCAACTCCTTGCGGCTCTTTTCCAGTTCGCGCTCCGTCCGCTCCTGCTGCTCCTTCGTGACGACCTTCTCCGGAAACTCGATGGCGATGGTGAAGCCTTCGACGACGTCGTGATGCGCGCCGGCCGGCGGTTCGGCGTTCACGATGACTTCCGTCAAACGCCCGAGGTCAATCAACAGATAGGCGTATGCATCGAAGAATGCCGCATCGCGCCCCTCGGCGCGCACGTAGAGTTTGAAGCGATCCTTCGGCGTGAAGCCGCGCTCCGCCCGCGCGTTGCGGATGTTCGTGATCATCGCTTGGACCGCGCGCACCAGCCGCTCCGCATCCGGATCCTCCAACGTCTCCTCGGCCACCGGATACGGCGCGACCATGATCGACGGCTCAACGCCTCCCAGCTTCTGCCAGATCTCATCGGTGATGAACGGCATGAACGGATGGAGGAGCCGCAGCGAACGGTCGAGCACTTCGAGAAGAACGCGTTTGGCGCGCTGCTGGTCGTCCGGCGTCCCGTGCCTGCCGAGGAGAACCGGCTTGACCATCTCGATGTACCAGTCACAGAACTCGTGCCAGAAGAATTGATAGATCGCGTTCGACGCCTCGTCGTAGCGGAAATCGGAGAGCGCGCGGTTGACGGTGCTCGTCGTCTCGTTGAGTCGCGAAAGAATCCAGCGCTCGACGCTCTTCAGATCATCGCGGTCGATCGCCTTCGCCGCGGCCAGCGTCGTGTCGATGTGCATCATCGCGAAGCGCGACGCGTTCCAGATCTTGTTCGCGAAGGCCGCGTAGCCCTGCATGCGCGATTTCGCCAGCGGGATGTCGCGCCCGGAGGCGAAGATGGCCAGCGTAAAACGGACCGCGTCGGCGCCGAACTCGTCGATCACGTCCAGCGGATCGATCACGTTCCCCTTCGTCTTTGACATCTTCTGCCCGTGCTCATCGCGCACGAGACCATTGAGGAAGACCTGGCTGAACGGCGCCTCGCCGGTGAATCGCAGTCCGAACATGATCATCCGCGCTACCCAGAAAAAGAGGATGTCGAAGCCGGTGATGAGGACGTCGGTCGGATAGAAAATCTGCAGGTCGGCGGTGTCGTCCGGCCAGCCCATCGTCGAAAACGGCCAGAGTCCCGACGAGAACCACGTGTCGAGCACGTCCGTCTCCTGCGTGATCTGCGCATCGCCGCATTGCGGGCACGAGGCGGGATCGTCGACGGACACGGTCATGTGTCCGTTCGCGCAGTAGAACGCCGGAATGCGATGACCCCACCAGAGCTGGCGCGAGATCGTCCAGTCGTGGATGTTCTCCATCCAGTTGAAATACGTCGCTTCCCAACTCTGTGGAAGGATGCGGATCGTGCCGTTGCGCACGATGTCGATGGCCGGCTTCGCCAGCGGCTCGATCTTGACAAACCACTGCCGCGAGATCATAGGCTCGATCACCGTCTCGCATTTGCCATGGATGCCGATTGAGTGCGAGTAGTCCTTGACCTCGCGCAGCGAACCGGAGTCGCGCAGCATCTCCACGACCTTCTTGCGCGCCTCGAAGCGATCGAGTCCGGCGAACTCCGGCCCGGCGGCTTCGCTCATCTTTCCGCTCTCGTCGATCACCTGCAGTTGCACGAGATAGTTGCGTTTGCCCGCTTCGTAGTCGTTCCTGTCGTGCGCCGGCGTCACTTTCACGACGCCGGTTCCGAACGTTGGATCGACGAGGATCGGATCGGCGACGATCGGAATGCGCCGGTTCGCGATCGGCAGAATGGCCTCGCGGCCGATCACATCCTTGTAGCGCTCAACGTCCGGATGCACGGCCAGCGCGGTATCGCCGAGCATCGTCTCCGGACGCGTCGTGGCAATCGTCAGCACGCGATCTGAATCGGCCACCTGATAGTCGACGTAATAGAGCTTCGACGCGCGTTCGACGTACTCGACCTCCACGTCCGAAATGGCCGTGCGGCAGTGCGGGCACCAGTTCACCATGGCGATGCCGCGGTAAATGAGGCTGTCCTCGTGCAGCTTCACAAACGCCGTGCGCACCGCATGCGCGAGGCCTTCGTCGAGCGTGAACCGGAGGCGCGTCCAGTCGGCGGAGGCGCCGAGGCGCTTGAGCTGATCGATGATCTGATGGCCGTAGGATTCCTTCCACTCCCACACCTTCTCCACGAACTTCTCGCGGCCCAGGTCGTGGCGGGAGATGCCCTGCTTGTTGAGCTCACGCTCGACGATCATCTGCGTGGCGATGCCGGCGTGGTCGGTGCCGGGCAGCCAGAGCGTGTTGAAGCCGCTCATACGCTTCCAGCGCACGAGGATGTCCTGCAGCGTATTGACCAGCGCGTGGCCGATATGCAGCCGCCCGGTCACGTTCGGCGGCGGGATGACGATCGAAAACTTCGGCCGGTCGCCGTCGAGGAGCGGCGTAAAGAATTCGCCGTTTTCCCAAAATGCATAGAGCCGCTGTTCGATCTCGGCCGGTTGGTACTGTTTGGAGAGCTCTTCGGACATGAAGCGGCGGATTATAAGTGTTGGTCGCTGAGTTGCTCAGCTACCCAAGACCATGATCCTCGGCATCGAAACCTCCTGCGATGAAACCTCGGTCGCCGTCCTCGACGACGACGGCAGCGTGCGCATCAACCTCATCGCCTCGCAGATCGAACGTCATCAGCCGTTCGGCGGCGTCGTCCCGGAGATCGCCTCGCGCGAGCATCTGCAGCATCTCTTTCCGCTGGTCACGCGTGCGCTGACCGACGCGAAGTTGAGTTGGAACGACGTCGATCGCATCGCCGTCACCGCCGGCCCCGGACTCATCGGCGCGCTTCTCGTCGGCGTCGCCGGCGCGCAGGGCCTCGCGTACGGACTGGGCATTCCGCTCGTTCCGGTCAATCACCTCGAAGGCCATATCTTCTCGCCGTATCTGCAGCGCGATGGCGCATCGATTTCGCTGCCGGAACGCTTTCTCAGTCTCGTCATCTCCGGCGGCCATTCGTCGATTTACGACGTGCGCGACCGCGTCATCACCATGCTCAACCGCACGCGCGACGATGCCATCGGCGAGACGTTCGACAAGGTGGCCAAGTTCATCGGCCTGCCGTATCCCGGCGGCCCGCAGATCGAGAAGCATGCGAACTCCGGCCGCGTCGATCGCAAGCGCTTCCACTTCGCGCTGCCGCAGTTCAACGAAAAGTCGGCCGACTTCTCCTACTCCGGTATCAAAGCCGGCGCGATCCGCCTGGCGCGCGAACACGGCATCAGCGCGAACGGCGATCCGCTGCTGCTGGCCGACTTCTGCGCCACGTTTCAGGAAGCGCTCATCGACCAGCTGTTCGATCGGCTGGAGGTCATCTGGGCGCATCTCGACGCCCCGAAACCGACGGAAGTCGCCGTCGCCGGCGGCGTCGCGGCGAACACCGCCGTGCGCGAGCGCCTTTCGGCTTGGGCGGAAAAACGCAACGTCATCGTCCGCCTTCCCGAGAAGCGCTACTGCACCGACAACGCCGCCATGATCGCTTTTGCCGCCCTGCAAAAACCGGAGGTCGCGACCGATCCACGACGCGTAACCGCCCGTTCACGAGTCCAGTGAAACTTTTCCCGGAATCGTCCGTCCAACATGGTGAGCGGCTGAACAGACAGACCTGATCTCCTACCCCTCTCCTCGAATTCGCCCCGCCATCGCTCAGGCGGGGCGATTCTTTTTGGGCGCAGAATGGGTGGATGAAACGAATCGTCGTTGCCGGCGGCAGCGGATTCATCGGTGAGCCGCTCGTCCGCCGCCTCCTCGCCCGCGGTGATGACGTCGCCGTCCTGACGCGCAATCCATCGAAAGTCCGCTCCGGCCGCGCCGTCGTCTGGAATCCGCCGTCACAGGGCGCTTGGTCCGATGACGTCGCGAATTCCGACGTCGTCATCAACTTGGCCGGCGAAAACGTCGGCGGCGGCCGATGGACAGCCGAACGGAAGAAACGAATCATGGAGAGCCGCGTCGCCGCCACGAGTGCGCTGGTCGAGGCGATGTCGCGCAAGCCGTCGCCATCCCTAACCTTCATCAGCGCGTCCGCCACCGGCTTCTACGGCGATCGCGGCGACGAATCGCTCGACGAAAACTCAACTCCCGGCTCCGGCTTTCTGGCCGAGGTCACGAAACGATGGGAAGAGCTGGCGCGTGGGGCGGAACCGTTCGCGCGCGTCGTCATCATCCGTTTCGGAGTCGTCATGGCCAAAGACGGCGGTGCACTGGCCAAGCTCCTCCTCCCTTTCCGCCTCGGTGCCGGCGGTCCGATGGGTAGCGGGCAGCAGTGGATGCCATGGATCGACCGCGACGACATCCTCAGCATCATCGAATGGTCGATCGACCGCGACGCCAAACGCGGCACCTACAACGCCACGGCCCCAAATCCCGCGCGCAACCGCGACTTCGCCCGCACGCTTGGCGGCGTCCTGCATCGACCCTCGTTCATGCCCACGCCCGCCTTCGCGCTCCGACTCGCCCTCGGCTCCGAAATGGCGGACGAGATGCTTCTCGGCGGACAGCGCGTTTTCCCGACGCACGCGCAGGACGAAGGATTCGAATTCGCCTACCCCGACCTGGAGTCCTCCCTGAAACACGCTGTGTCCGGTTAGAATGGCCGGCTATGGCAGAACAAGGCGTAGTCAAATGGTTCAACGATGCAAAAGGTTACGGCTTCATCGTGCGTGAGCAAGGCCCCGACGTCTTCGTCCACCACGCCTCCATCGTCGCGGAAGGCTTCCGCACCCTCGGCGAAGGCGACCGCGTGGAGTTCGAAGTAGTCGAAGGGAAGAAGGGCCTCGAAGCCAAGAACGTCCGGAAGATCGGTTAGAGATTTTTTCGCGCGGCTGAGTCACTTTCGCGTAACTTACGCTTGACTTTCGCTCCGTTACCGCCTACATTGCTCTTTGTGAGGCGGAAATGACGTATTTGACCGAGCGTCAGCGCGACATCCTGCAGTTCATCCGGGATTTCCAGAAGGAGCGGGGAGTTACTCCGACCCATCGCGAGATCTGCGATCACTTCGGATTCTCTTCGTACGGGACCGTCTACAAGCACCTCTCTCTGCTGCAGAAGAAGGGGCTGATCAAACGGGACTGGAACCAGAAGCGCGGGGTCGAGGTCGTCGAACAGGCCACGAAGCCTGACGCCGCCGTTTCCGCTGGCGTTCTTGAGCTACCGCTCTTCGGCTACATCGCTGCCGGCCAGCCGCTGGCGGTCGAAATCTCTGACGAGACCATCACCGTTCCCGAGCGTCTCACCAGCCGCGGAGAGAACTACGTGCTCAAGGTCCGCGGCGATTCGATGATCGACGACGGGATCATGGACGGCGATTACGTGATCATCGCCCGCCGCGAGCAAGCCGACAACGGCGAGATGGTCGTCGCCAATGTCAGCGGCGAAGTCACCCTCAAGCGTCTCTACCGCGAAGGCGAAAAGGTTCGCCTGCAGCCTGCCAATTCGATGATGCATCCGATCTACGCCGCTGCGCGCGATGTGGCCGTGCAGGGAGTGGTGGTCGGTCTGATGCGCCGTTTCTGATCGCGAAAGTGAGGATTCAACATGGATCTCGTACTCAAACTTCGTGAAATCCGCCGCCTCAAGGGCCTGAGCCAGAAGGACGCCGCGCGCCTTTCGGGAGTCGGCGAGAAGACCATCAGCTCATTCGAAACGGGCGAGCGCGTCGGCGCGATGAAGCTCTGTCAGTTGAAGCGGCTGCTTGCCGTCTACGAAATTTCCGAAGCCGAATTCTTCGGCGGCGGCGTGGAGAAGCAGATCGCGCCGTGGGAGCTCGACCCGGAGCAGTTCGCGACGGCGCGGCTCATCGACGAGCTGCAGGCACTGCCGAAACATTCGCAGCGCGCACTACTGGCCAAGTTCCAGCTCATGATCGAGACCGTCTCCGATGTCCACGAGCCGCGGCAGAAGCGTCCGCCGCGTTACATGCGCGAAGATCCCGAGTGGCAGATGCTGGCGTCGCGGAACTGATTCGTTCCGGTCGGACTAGTGCAGGAGTTCTTCGCCCTGCATCCCGACGTTCCACATTTCGACGCGGTTGCGGCCGTGATGCTTGGCAGAGTAGAGCGCCTGGTCGGCGCGGTCGATGAGGATCGAGGGACTGAGCGCGGAGTCTGAATCGAGAGAGTCGATGCCGGCGATGCCGATCGAGGCGGTGACGACGACCGAGTCGTTGCCGACTTCGAAGCGGCTCGCGGCAAGACGCTCGCGAATCCGTTCGGCGACGACGGTCGTGTTGCCGACCTTCGTCTCGGGTAGAACGACGCAGAACTCCTCTCCGCCGTAGCGGCCTGGAACGTCGTAAACGCGGCAACTGTCGCGCAGCACCTGGCCGACGGAGCGGAGGACGCGATCGCCGGCGCTGTGGCCAAACGAATCGTTCACGCGTTTGAAGTGATCGATGTCCAACATGATCAACGACACCGGCGAGCGGTGGCGCAACGAGCGGTTCATCTCGCTGTCGATCTTCTCCATCACGTACCAGCGGTTGTAAAGACCCGTGAGCGTATCGCGCGCGGAGATTTCGGAGAGCGCACTGTTTCGGCTGAGCAGATCGGCATTCGCCGATTCGACATTCGCCAACTGCTCCTGCAGTTCGCGAACGCGTTCGTCGCGTTCATCGGCGAAGCGGACTAACGACGCGATCTCGTTCACGAGCTCGCGCGAGGCGGCGGCGAGCGGCTGTTCGAACTGGATCGACGTCGCCGGCGTCAGCGCGAACGAACGTTCGGCGTCAGCCGACGCGGAGTCGACGATCGTTAGTTTCTTCTTGAATGAGGCGGACAGCGACCGCACGATGCGGGCCGCCACGTCCTCGGCGAACCTGCTCATCCCCACACTCCCCTTGACTGGATTCGCGGAGTATCTGAAGACGGCGCGACGCCGTCAAGCGCCCAATTTTGGTAGCGGGCGGCACGGCCGCAGCGCTGGTTGCCCAAGGCTCCGCGTCACATTGTGTGTTTCAGGTTCGGCAGCGCAACACGTCAGCGGTGTTCGATTCGAAATCGGTTCACGCCTGCTCGAATCTCGTCGCCGCTCTGCACTTTCGTGTTCTGAGCCGGCAGCGTATTCAGGTACGTGCCGTTGCGGCTGCCGAGGTCGCGGACGCGAACGGTGCCGTCCGGATCAGGACCGACTTCGAAGTGGCGGCGAGAAAGAAACTCGTCGGGGACGCGGACGTGGCCTTCGCGGCCTACTACGAGGCCGCTCGTCGGGATCTCGAACTCCTGGCCGTTCAGCGGACCTCCGATGCAGATCAGCACCGGCCGGGTTGACGCTTTCTGCGCCGCGGTGCGCTGCGTGATTTTGTGGACCAGCTCCGCCTCTTCGAGCGGCTTCGGAACATCGAGGCGAATCGGTTCGACGGGAACACCTTTCTCGTCCGTCGGCTCGATGCTGACGAGGGCCGAGCCGACGCGGAGCAGGTGCATACCGTCCGTGATCACAGCCTCCGTGATTTGTTGTCCGTCGAGGAACGTGCCCATGTGCGAGTCGGCATCGCGCACGACGAGATTGCTTCCCGTCATCAAGATCGAGCAATGCCGGATCGATAGCTCGGCTTCGGCGAGCTCCACGTGGCAACCGGCGCGTCCGATCCAGAGCGGGTGCAGGCCAATGGTGAAGACCGTATCGACCGCGTCATGAGCGCCGCGTGCGATGACGCGAATGGATCGCGGCGGACCGAGCGTCGGCGCTTGGTGAGGATCGACGTGAGGAGTCGGTACGGGCGTTTCGGCTCGCTGGACCTTGTACGGTTGCAGGTCGACTTCCTTGACGCCCTCGGGATTGCCGAGGCGCGCCAGGAGCGCGGCCTTGCTGCCGGAAAGCCATTCGCCGCACGCGCAGGTGGCGATCGAATTCGGCAGGCGGACGGCGATCACGCCAGGCACGTCGTACGCCTGCCCGCACTTTGCGCAGCGAATGAGGGGCATGCGCGGATGATAGCGCAGCGCCATACGCTACACTTCCGGCCACCCGCATGCTCTCCGGCGCTCCAACTGAACATCCGCGAAATCGCGTCGGCCTGCGCCCGAAATTCATTCTCGCGTTCGTGGTGCAGACCGTCGTCATCGCGTTGCTGATCGTCGGATTCGTGCAGTGGCGAGTTCGCAACCTGTTTCACGACCAACTGATCACGCGCGCCGAAGGAATCGCGCGAACCGTCGCCGTTGCCAGCGACAACGCCATGAAGAACGGCCGCGCCGATGAACTTCGTCTCGTCGCTGACGACATCAAAGCGCGCGCGTGGATTGATTACGCCGACTTCGTCGCCGCCGATGGAAAGATCGTCGCGAAATCACAGGGGACTCCTCCGGCGAATCTGACGCTGACTCCCGGCCGCACCGATCTACGCGATACCGATGGCGACGAACTGCACCTCTTCGTGATGCCGATCGCCAGCGGCGGATTCTTCCGGCTCGTCGCCAACGAACGCGAAGCGATGAGCGTCGTTCGCCAACTTCGCTGGGCAAACCTCGGCGTCGCGCTTCTGGCCCTGCTGGCCGCCGTCGGATTGGCGTCGATCGGATCGCGATTCATCATCCGGCCCATCCTCCATCTCGCGGAGAACGCGCGCAATCTCTCTCAGGGCGATCTCACGCAGCGCGCGGAAATCGGGTCGAGCGACGAGATCGGCGACCTCTCCTCCGCCTTCAACACCATGGCCGCGAATCTGGAGAAGACCGTCTCCAAACTCGTTCGCTCGCAGGCGCAGTTGAAGACCGTTGTCGAAACGGTCGGCTCGCGCTCGCGCACGGTGGCCGAGCGCGTCGACGAACAGCGCTCGATGATCGACAGCACCTACCACTCCATCGATTCGCTAAACAGCGGCGTTCGCAAGATCACCGACAACGTCGAGGCGCTCTCCGCGGCATCCGAGGAGACTTCGTCGTCGATGCTGGAGATGGTGGCGTCGATCGAGGAAGTGAGCCGCCACACCGACACGCTCTACAACTCCGTCGAAGACACCGCCTCGGCCACCGGCCAGATGGCGACGTCGATCAACGAGGTCGACCAGAACGTCGATTTCCTTTCGAACTTCGTGACCGACACTTCGTCGTCGATGGTGGAGATGAGCGCATCGATTGCGCAGGTCGAGTCGAATGCGGCGAAATCCTACGACCTCGCGCTCGCCGTCGCCGACGCCGCCGAGTCGGGGATGAAAGCGGTGCGCGAGACGATCGACGGGATGGAGCAGATTCGCCATTCTGTTTCCGAGTCGAACGCGGTGATCACGCGCCTCGGCGAACGATCAACTGCAATCGGCAAGATCCTCAACGTCATCGAAGACATCGCCGAGCAGACGAACCTGCTCGCGCTGAACGCCGCAATCCTCGCCGCGTCCGCGGGCGAACATGGCAAAGGCTTCTCGGTCGTCGCCGCCGAGATTCGTGATCTTTCGGAGCGGACCGCGTCGTCGACGCGCGAGATCGCGAATCTGATCCGCTCCGTACAGGACGAAGTCGGCAACGCGCTCCGCTCGATGTCCGCCGGCACGAAGCTCGTCGCGGACGGCGTCTCGCTGTCGCATGAAGCCGGCAAGGCGCTCAACAACATCCTCGAGTCCTCGACGAAGGCGTCCGAGATGGGCAAAGAGATCGCGGCGGCCACGCGCGAGCAGGCCAAAGGGAGCGAGACCGTCACGCATTCCGTCGGCCGGCTGCAGGAATTGGTGAGCCAGATCAACAGCGCGACGACGCAGCAAGCGCAGGGGTCGGACCACATCATGAACGCCGTCGAGTCGATGCGCGAGGTGACGCGGTACGTGCGCCAGGCGATGGTGGAGCAGCGCTCGGGCTCGTCGATGATCTCCGCGTCGGCCGAGCGGATGATCGACATGATCCACGAGATTTTCCAGGTCGCCGCCGGCCAGGCGACGGAGAGCGAAAAGATCGTGGCGACGATGGAGCGCGTGCGCGCGATCGCCGAGGGGAACGGCAACTACGCGATGGAAATGGGCGAGTCGCTGACGCTGCTCTCCGAGGCCATCCGCGGTCTCGACGAAGAAATCCGCCGCTTCCGCGTGCGCGGATGACGGCGCTGCGCGGGCGCTTCACGAGGCGCGGCGGCGGCGCGATCGTCCACTTCGATCATCCGCCCATTCCGGATGTCATCCATTTCGCGGATGCCGATTGGCGTGCCAAGCGCGAGTTTCACGTCACGCTCGCCGGCACGACCACGATGCGCGATCTGACTCCGAATGCCGACGACGTCATCAAGCGTGCGGCGCGGCGGCTCACGTTCGGCATCACGCCTCGCGACGAGTTCTGGCACGTGCGCGAAGAGCAAACGCGAACGATCATTCGCATGTGCGACGTCGATGGCGCGGAAGAATTCTTCGCCGGACTCGAACGCGAACTGCAGACCGTCATCGAACGGCCGCCGTATCACGTGACGCTCTACACGATCGGCACGCTGCGCGGCATCGGCGTCGCCACGCGCGCGGAGCTGGAGCGCCTCGGCGAACCGATCGCCGGACCGGAGCGAGACGCGCTACTGTCGGTCATACAATGAGCGCCATGCCGGACAGCGCCGCGGAATTGCGGCTGATCACCTTCACCGTCGGCCCCGAGACGTTCGTGCTCGACATCATGGGTCTGCGGCAGATCATCCCGTACACCGGCTCGACGACGGTGCCGACCGCCCCCGCGTTCATCGAAGGCATCATCGTGCTGCGCAACGAAGTCATCCCGATCATCGATCTTCGCGCGCGGCTCTACCCGCAACTGCAGGAGCGATCCGAGCAGCCGCTCGTGCTCATCACGCACAGCAGCGCTGGCGTCATCGGCATCAAGGTCGACGCGGTCCGCCGCATCGTCAACGTCAGCACCGACGCGCTCCTCCCGCCGCCGCCGATCATCCGCGGAATCCGCGGCGAGCTGTTGATCGCGATCGTGCCTTACGAGGATGAGGTCTACCTCCTCATCGACATCGAGAACATCCTCAGCGGCGATGAGAAGCGCGCGCTCGCGGAAGCGGATTTGACGCCGGATCAGTCCTCGGTCGACTCCTCCACCGGCGCGTCGCTCCTCTGATCGTTGCGGAATCCATACGGGCAATGGCGGCAGCCGGATTCGCAGCAGTAGCCGCGGTCGCGGAGGAACTTCTCGGTGAAGACCAGGTACGGGCCTTCGTAGTAGAAGTCGATGCCTTCGATGAGCGCGGGCATGGGCGCAACGATATTCCGATATCCTTCGCGCGTGTTTGCGCGGACGCGTCTCCTGCAGATTGCCGAGGGGATGAAGGGGCGGCGGATCGTCGTGTATGGAGACATCGTCGCCGACCGATTCATCTACGGAACGCCGAAGCGGATTTCGCGCGAGGCGCCGGTGCTCATCCTTCGGCAGTATCGCGACGACATCCTCCTCGGCGCGGGCGGCAACGCCATCAACAACATTCACTCGCTCGGCGGCGTGCCGATGCCTGTGTCGGTTCTCGGCAGCGATACGCAAGGGCAGCAGCTCGTCGATTCGATGACTACGCAGGGCATCGATTGCGCAGGCGTCGTGCGCGCTAGCCGCTACAACACGCCAACGAAGGTGCGCATCCTCGGCGGAATGCCGCATGCGAGCCGGCAGCAGATCGTGCGATACGACATCGAGGATCACTGCGACTTGACGGAAGCCGAGGCCGAACAACTCGGCGGCGCGTTGCAGGAGCGGATGACGAACGCGGATGCGGCGTTGATCAGCGACTACGGCTACGGCGCGGTGACGCAATCGCTCGCGGAGGCGCTGACGTCGGCCGCGGGCAAAAAGCCGGTTACGCTCGACTCGCGCTACGACCTGCTGCGATTCTCCGGCGTCACGGCGGCGACGCCAAACGAAGAGGAAGCGGCGGAGGCAGCCGGAACGTCATTGTTCAACGGCGACAACGACGTGCGATTGCGGCAGGCCGGCGAGACGTTGCGCGAGAAGCTCGGCATTGACGCGCTGCTGATCACGCGCGGCAGCCGCGGCATGGCGCTTTTCGAACGTGAGCGCGCCGAGCCGATTTTCATCCCGGTCTACGGCACCGACCAGGTTGCCGACGTCACCGGCGCGGGCGATACGGTTATCGCCACGTTCACGCTGGCGCTGGCGGCGGGCGCGTCGTTCGCCGAGGCTGCGAAGATTGCCAACTACGCGGGCGGGATCGTCGTCATGAAAATGGGGACGGCCACGGTGTCGAACGATGAATTGCGGCGCGCGATCGAACGCGACGAGGCACTACCCGAGTGAACGCGCCGATCCTCGATGAGCGCGCGCTGGATGAAGCGCTCGCGGCCGAACGGGCGGCGGGACACACGATCGCGTTTGCCAACGGCTGCTTCGACGTGCTGCACGTCGGCCATATCCGCTATTTGCAGGGCGCGGCGAAGGAAGCGGACGTGCTCGTCGTCGGCGTCAATGGCGACGAATCCGTGCGCGAGCTGAAGGGTGCGGGGCGGCCAGTGATGAATGAAGCAGAGCGCGCCGAGATCATCGCGGCGATCCGCGGCGTCTCGTACGTCACGATTTTTCGCGAGCGCAGTCCGGCGCGGTTGATCGGCGATTTCAAGCCGGACGTCCATTGCAAAGGGACCGACTACACGCCGGACAGCGTGCCCGAGGCCGCGGTCGTGCGGTCATATGGCGGGCGCGTGGCGATCGTCGGCGATCCGAAAGATCACTCCACGACTGAGTTACTGGAGACGATGCGGCGGCGATGACGGACGCCGCGCGGCAGCGCCTTCTGGTCATCCGTATCTCCGCGTTCGGCGACGTCATCCACACCATTCCCGCGGTTGTGGCGCTGCGCGACGCGCTGCCGGAAACGGAGATCGCGTGGGCGGTCGAGCCGGCGTATGCAGAGTTGGTGGAGATCGTGGCGCGCGTGAAAGCGATCCGCGTATCGCTGAAGCGATGGTCGCTTTCGCGCATTCTCGCCGCGAGACGTGATGTGCGAGGGTTCGACACCGCAATCGATTTTCAGGGACTGATCAAGTCAGCGCTGATCGCACGGTCGAGCGGCGCCGCGGAGCGCTACGGATTCGCGCGCGACGTCATCCGCGAGAAACCGGCAACGTGGTTCGTGAACAAGCACGCGAACATCGATCGCTCGAAGCATGTAGTCGAGTGGAACCTGGAACTCGCGCGGACGTGCGTGCCCGCGATCACGCACGTGCCTGAGGTCGACTTCACTCCGTTTGTGGCGGATGCGAGCGGAGAACTTGCGCGATTTGCGAATCGCGTCGTTCTGCTTCCGGGAGCGGGAAAGCGCGGCAAGCAGTGGCCGGTCGAGCGCTTCGCGGAGCTAGCGAAACGCATCGGCAACGACGCGCTGGTCGTCTGGGGGCCCGGCGAAGAGTCGCTCGCGTGGTCCATCGGCGCCGAGGTTGCGCCGGCCACGAACTTCCGCGAGCTGGCGTTCGTCTTGAGCCGCGCGCGACTCGTCGTCGGCGCGGACACGGGGCCGCTGCATCTCGCGGCGGCGCTCGGCACGCCGCTCGTCGGCCTCTACGGCCCGACCGATCCGGCGCGAAACGGACCGTACGGTCAGCTCGATCGCGTGGTCTCCACGTTTGCCAGCACGAAGTCGATGCACGACATCTCCGTCGACGATGTTCTGCGCATACTCAAAATAAACGCGCGTTGACGCTGTGTCCGACGGGGGGTAAACTCGCCGGTCGACGAACCGAAATCGCTGATGCCCCGCAACTTCCGACGACCGCGGCGCGTTGCTTCTGACGCGGGCCGCACACCTGACTCCAAACAATGAGCGTACGCCTTGGCGAACTATTGACGAAAGCGAGCCTGATCACCCCTGATCAGCTCAAGGAAGCGCTCAAGCTCCAGAAGGAGACCGGCGGAAAGCTCGGCGAGACGCTCATCAAGCTCGGATTTGTGGCCGAGGAAGACATCACCGAGTGTCTGTCACAGCAGTTCGGGGTGCCGTCGATCAACCTCGCGCACTTCGAGATCGACTCGTCCGTCATCAAGCTGATCCCGGCCGACGTCGCCCGCAAATACAACATCCTGCCGGTGAACAAGACCGGCGCTACGGTCACGATCGCCATGGCCGATCCGACGAACGTCTTCGCCATGGACGACATCAAGTTCATGACCGGCTACAACGTCGAGCCGGTGGTCGCGTCCGAGCTCGGCATCAAGGCGGCCATCGACAAGTACTACGGCACGACGTCGTCGCTCGAACTGAAAAAGGTCATGGAGGACCTGCAGCAGTCCGAGAACGCCGACCTCGAGGTGCTGGAAGAGGAAGAGGAGTTCGACCTCGCCGCCCTGGCGGATTCCGCCGAAGAAGCGCCGGTGGTCAAGCTCGTGAACCTCATCCTCACCGACGCCATCAAGCGAGGCGCGTCCGACATCCACATCGAGCCGTACGAGAAAGAGTTCCGCGTGCGCTTCCGGATCGACGGGACGCTGTACGAAATCATGAACCCGCCGCTGAAGCTGAAGGACGCGATCACGTCGCGCATGAAGATCCTGGCCAAGCTCGACATCTCCGAGAAACGCCTGCCGCAGGACGGCCGCATCAAGCTGAAGATGAAGCTCAACGACAAGAACAAAGAGCTCGACTTCCGCGTCTCCGTGCTGCCCACGCTCTTCGGCGAGAAGATCGTCATGCGCCTTCTCGACAAGGACAACCTGCGCCTCGACATGACCAAGCTCGGCTTCGAGCCGGAGTCGCTGGTGCGCTTCGAGGAAGCGATCTTCAAGCCGTGGGGCATGGTGCTCGTGACCGGCCCGACCGGCTCGGGAAAAACGAACACGCTCTATTCGGCGCTGTCGAAGGTGAACTCGCCGGAAGTGAACATCATGACCGCCGAGGATCCGGTCGAGTTCAATCTGCCTGGGATTAACCAGGTGCAGATGAAGGAGTCGATCGGACTCAATTTCGCGGCCACGCTGCGCTCGTTCCTG